>TARA_R110001592_G_C13192015_1_pt1 | contig 26937 bp, 11 predicted proteins | sample TARA_R110001592 | Tara Oceans TARA_R110001592 (sample SAMEA4398387) | marine metagenome | biome: Polar Biome; feature: [SRF] surface water layer (ENVO:00010504); material: water (ENVO:00002006), including particulate matter (ENVO:01000060) such as... | depth 5 m | reverse complement strand
TGGCTCAACTTATTCAATATGGCGCACTTATGACTAAAATCCGCGAATTGATAATTGGAGATAAGTCATGTTGTATGTAGCATGTTTTGTTGTGGCGATGCTCATCGCCGTTTTATTAATACCTATACTAATGAAAATTGCGCTTCCATTAGGTTTGGTAGATTTACCTAATGAGCGCAAGGTACACCTTAAACAAACACCTAGAATCGGTGGTATAGCTATTTGCCTTGGTTCGATTATTCCTATGCTTTTATGGATCGAGACGAGCAGGGAACTGACCGCGTATTTTCTTTCATCCTCGGTAATTTTAATGTTTGGTATTTGGGATGATCGTCGTGAATTAAATTATAAAATTAAGTTCTTAGGACAAATAACTGCGATTGCAATATTCGTCATATATGGCGGAATCTATATACAGTGGTTACCTTTTCAAGATTTAAGCATATCACCTCTTTGGATTAGCTTATTATTAACATTCATCGCTTTATTAGGGATTACAAATGCCGTAAATCTTGTTGATGGACTTGATGGTTTAGCTGGCGGTACGAGTTTACTAAGTCTTAGTGCGATTGGTGTACTAGCTTATCTTTCTGGGGATATATTCTTAATTCTTTTCACTATCTCACTATGTGGAGGTATCTTTGGCTTTTTAAGGTTTAATACCCACCCTGCATCCATATTTATGGGTGATACCGGAAGTCAATTCTTAGGATTTAGTATTGGGGTAGCTGCTGTTTTACTCACCCAAAAATCAAACACGGCCCTTTCGCCAATTTTACCACTTATTGTTTTAGGTTTACCGATTCTCGATACCTTGACAGTGATGACACACAGAATAGCCAAAGGTAAATCGCCATTTTCTGCTGATAAAAATCATTTTCATCATAGACTGATGGCCTTAGGCTTTCTGCACTACGAAGCTGTAATTGTTATTTACCTTATTCAAATAAGCCTGATACTTTTTGGAATCATATTTAGATATCAGTCAGATTTATTTTTACTTCTATTTTTTATTGCCTTCTGTTTAGGTTTCAACTTAACCCTAAGATTTGCTGAGAGAAATGATTTGAAATACAGAGGGTATGTCATTGGTATTTCTACTAAACGCTTATTCAATCAAGATCAACTGCTAGGTTACTCGATAACATTAAAATCACTCATTCGTATCTTTTTTCTGTACAGCATTCCATTATATTTATTTTTTAGTGTATTAGGTGCTAGAGAGACTGAAGGTATTATCTGGTTATTTTCAGGTATGTTTGTCTGGTCTGTAGCATTATTATTTGGTTCTACCGACCCTGAAAAAAATATGTTAAGTCGATTTGTTTGGTATGCCGCCTGTGGATTAGGCGTATATTGTAGTGGTCTTTCAGGTTTAATTAATTCTCCTTTAGCTCAAGTATATATAGGTTTGTTAGCGATATGTGTCATGATTTATTTATTGATTGAAAAAGATAGTCGCTTTGAAATTAACCCGCTGGACGTTATTGTATTAATGTTTGCCGCTGTTATGTTTTACATCAGCCGAGTCAACGAAAGTTTCTCAAATATAGGTCTTCAGTTCACACAAGTAATCGTTTTCTTGTACGCGGCAGAGATTATGTTAGAAGGTAGTTCTAAACATAGAAAAATATCACGGATATTTTTAGCGTCTATTTTTGGTCTAAGTTTTTTAGCCACATTTCAGTAAATGCGACTTTACAGCCGATGTCATTAATCTGTCTCATTTCTTTGCGATAGTAATCTGCATAAATTCATTATTAATGACTATTGAGGCTTCAATTCCCATGTTGTTCAGAGCAAATCATTTAACTATCGTTTTTACAATCACCTTATTGCTTTCAGCATGTGGTGGCGTAGAGGATCGCAAAGAGAAATACTTTGAGCAGGCTGAAACTAGTTTCCAGGCACAAGATTATGATAAAGCAAAGTTAGGCTTTAAAAATGTTATTCAAATAGATCCTAAAGATATTCGCGCAAGAATTGGACTGGCAAAGGTTTTAGTTGCAACACAAGATTGGCGAGGTGCTGCTGGTCAATATAAAGGCGCATTAGATCTAGACCCAAATTACCGTGAAGTCCAAATAGAACTTGGTAAACTTTACTTATTGGCTAGAGCAACAGACCTTTCGCTAGAACTCGCTGATCAGGTGTTATTAATTCATCCTAATGATGTTGACGGTTTAACATTGAAAGCTGGTGGTTTAGCACAACAACAAAAAATGAATGAGGCATTAGCTATATTATCTGATGTTAATAAGTTAAACCCAGACCATTTAGATTCGGCTTTACTCTACGCTACTTTTTTAAGCACCCAAAACAAACATGATGAAGCACTTAAGGTTCTGTCAGCTGCACGAAAATCTTCACCTGAAGATATTGGCTTAATCACCTTGTCAGCAAAAATACAGAGTGCTGATGGCAAGCACGATGAAGCTATTTCCAACTTAAGAGAAATTATTGCACTTAAGCCATCAGAGTTTTTACATACCAAAAAACTTGCTATGTATTTATCGGGCCTCAAAAAAAATGAAGAAGCTGAACAAGTTATCCTGACTTTTATTAATGATTATCCTGAAGATATGAAACCAAGACAATCATTGATAGACATGTATATGTCTCAAAAAAATATTGATAAAGCCGAGACTAAACTTACTGAATTTATAGCAAAGTTCGATGAGGAATATTCTTTTCAAATGGGTCTAGCAAGGTTAAAACTTGCACAATCTGATATTGAAGCAGCAATCAAAATTCTAGAAAAAATTGTCAAATCTGATCCAGTAGGTCCTGCAGGTGTAGATGCCAGGATTGAACGGGCCAAAATACATATCGCACTGAAAGAAATTGATCAAGCCAAGACTGTTTTAGATGAGGTGATCAGTGAAAATCCGAATAGTTCAGATGCCTTAATGCTACGAGGTAGGATTGCATATACAGAAAATAGAAGTATTGACGCGATCAATGATTTCAGAACAGTTTTGAAAGATGACCCGGACTCGCCTGTTGTGATCAGGGCATTAGCTGATTCTCATTCACAAAACAGAGAATATACTCTGGCGGAAAATTACTATAAGCGTTTGATCACAAGAAACCCGCAAGATCTTTCAGCTACAAATGCTTTAGCTGGTGTGATGGCGGCAAATGGTGATTTTCAAGGCGCAATTAAATTAAGAGAAAATATTTTCAATCTTATTGAAGATGATGCAAATAATATCGAATTAGCCAAACTCTACGTAAACTCTAATGATGTTTCAGGTCTTGTTCGCGTTGTGTCGAAGTTGTTAGATAAAAATGAAACAAAAGCTTCTGGGCATTATTTTAAGGGTCTTCAGTTTCAGTCAGAGCAAAAACATGAAGAAGCCTTAGGCGAATTTGATAGCGCCTTACTGTTGACACCAAACGCTATAGAGCCATTATCAGCTAAAATTAAAAGCTACTTAATACTCAAAAAAGCTACTGAAGCTAAAAATTGGCTATCTTATTTTATAAAACTGAATAATAAAAATGCGATTGCTCATAACTTATTAGGCGAAATATATTTAACAGAAGATAAATTAGTAGATGCAGAAAAGCAGTTTCAATTAGCCAAAGAAATTAGTGAAAAATGGCATGTTCCTTATCGAAATCTAGCTTTAATGTATCGCAAAGATAAACAAGATAAAAAAGCAGTCGATATATTAAAAGAGGGAATCGATAAAGTTATCGAGCCCTTGAAGTTAAGAAGCGAACTGTCTTTGTTGCTTGAATTGTCGGGTGATATTAATGGTGCAATCGAACAATACGAAACTATGTTTAATGCAGACAAAAATGATAAAACGGTTGCGAATAACCTTGCCATGCTTTTGGTTACTTATAAAGAAGATAGTAAAAGTATAGAGCAAGCAGTCAAAGTGGCGGAGATATTAAGAGGTACTGATAATCCGCTATATCTAGATACTTTAGGCTGGGTTTATTATAAGCAACAACAACCAGAATTGGCTTTACCTTTGATCAAGCGTGCTGTCGAGAAAGCGCCACAAGTTGCACAGATTCATTACCATTTAGGCATGACTTACTATCTTAAAAATGACTTTGCTGCGGCCAAGACGTCTTTATTAAAGGCATTAGAAAGTGAGCAAGACTTTGTTGGAAAAGACCATGCGGAACAAACTTTAAGTAAGCTTAATAATCAGTCTTAATTTTTAAAGCTTATGGCTTATTAAGCTGAGCTGTTGTTTTTAGTGTTAATAGACATGAGTATCCTTAATATCATGTCTTAAGTTGACTATACAGAGCTCCTCTAAAGAATTTACCTTTTCTTTTTAAGAAAAGATAATAGGCTATAGTATCCTACCTAACCTATTGAAAATCATGATTCTATTAGAGAGTACAAACATCAAGAAAAACTTAGTCGGTAAATGTGCCAAATTAAGCCGCAAGAACATCCAGTAATAAAACGCTCAACACCACTTCATGTTATCCCGTATTCCACGTCATCCCGTACTTGTTACGGGATCTATTGTTTAATCTATTCGAAGCTGAGAGTTACTTATCTGGAGAAAGAATCAACGAAAAGACAATAGATTACCGCCTGCGCGGCAATGACGAGAGTGTGCCAGTCAAGCGAGATTGATGTTCTCTTAAGGGGGGTATCAGAAGGTCTTGGGAATGCCTAAGATCTAGCATGGTCACATGTACAAGCTGATGATAAAAAACAAACTATTAGCGGTAAAGAAACAAAAGTTCAGATCTATAGTTTGCGTAAACTTTTCTAACTTATTCACAGAAATTCTCTCTATAGCAGTATATATAATTATGCATTATTAAAGGCTAATTTTTTTATGGGTAATAATTACCCAATACATCAATTCTCTAATAGAGCTACCAAAGGCTTTTTTGTGTCCATCTAGATTGAATCTCGTTATTCCTAGTGTAGGATTCATATAAAACAATAGCATGTAGATTTTTCTGGGTTAAAAATTATAAATAACCTTAATCAGCCGAAAATTATAAACCCTTTTTTATTCATATGATTTTCCCTTGATTCCTATGTCTTGCAGCTCACATATATCAAACGCTATGTATATTGAGCCTGACTTTGAATTCTCAGATCCCTTTAGATAGGATTTCCAGTAAGCAGATACCCACAAATTTTAATTCGCCGGTTACCCCCTTCAGGGGAATCAAGTGGAATGATTTGTGATGTGTTTTTACTCTTTGATATGTTTAATAATTTTTGTAATATCATATTCTTTTACTAGTTTTGCTGGAGACCCAGCAATCAAAATATCGCTTTGGTTAAATGTTTTATTCACAGTAGAATTAGCGCTTATTGCAACATTGTTTGCAATTTTTATATCCCCAAAAATTACTGTGCCTGGGCCAATATATACATTATCACCGATCTGAGGGGCTTTCGGGCTCCCACCAGATGCGCCGATATTTACATTCGCATGTATTCTGCAATTTTTACCAATTCTGGCTTTAGAGTTTATGACTATTGTTCCGTAGTGGACTATAGCCAGACCAGGTCCAAAAACATTTTCAGGTATTGAAAAGCCAAGAAATATTGATTGTCGTCGGAATTTATATTTCAAATAACAATAATAAAGTTTGCTTACCAAGCCTTTTTTACAATTATGATAGTACTCTAACTTCCTCAGATTTTTCTGGAATTCCCATATATGATTTGGGAAAATAAATGCTTTTATTTTTTCTCTAAAATGATCATTATTTATGCTTAATGCAATACTGTCTGCGTCCAAATATTCCCGATATTCTTTTTTAGATTTAATCATGATTTAGTTCGCATGGCGGCATATAAAATGTATTCCAAATTTTGGGTCTTATACGGAATACATTTAAGCCAGTATTAAAAGGAAAGGGCGGTTCAGTTATTAAGGTTTCAGTTTACGGAAGTCTCTTGTAAGCTGGATCAAGCAGATTTTTTAAACCATCTGTGAGCAATGTTGTCATGTAATTTCTTTCTAATAGATCCTGAGAGTAGATGGTGCCATCAGGATTATAAAAAGTAATTGTTTTGTTTAAGAGTTCACCATATTCATTAAAGGAAACTGAAACATCTCGATAGATTTTACCTTGTCCGGTTATATCAAATGTCTCATGAATGATATTTCCGTAAGTGTCATATTCAGTATTCAGAATCTCATCTGCTATTTCATCTTCTTGTAAGTTTAGATGAATCATTAGGCTGGTCTGTCTTCCTTTAACATCATATTCATAATCATAACGAACATCGTTATAACCATCGTAATTAGTGTCGATAAGTTTGTTTGTCAGCAATCCTTGGTCATTATATACGTAAGTGTTTTGTTCATCGAAAGTAGTGGTTCCCTCGTAATCAAACTCTTCTTGAATAAGCCGCATATCTGAATCATAGGTAAACTTGATTCGTTCATCGTAAATGCCATCTGCATTGTTGTCTTTTTTGATCCACTCTAATAATTTTTTATTGGTGTATGTGCGGATTTCAGATTTGATGATGTCTTCTGAAATGGGGCTGGTGATGATTTCTGTTATTCTTGTTGAACCACTATCATATTCATATTCAGTAGTACCAGTGACAGAGTTTGAAATTTTGATGATACGACCAAGCAAGTCATAATTGTAGGTCTCATCATTCATCGATACATCATTTAAAAACTGCTCAATAGATTGAATTTTATTATCAGAGTAGCTATGTCTAGTTGAAGAAATGTTATTGCCTGAAATAATATCCGAAGTCACTAAACGATCAGCTTGATTCCAAGTATAGATAGAGTGTCTATCAACAGCATTGTCATTGTTAAAATCATCCAATTTTTCGCTTATCATTTCATCGGTATAAATATACTCAATGGAAGAGTAAGTATTGTTTGTGATTGTCATCACCCGATCAATTTGTTCGCTTGATATTAATACGCCTGCTTTTTCATATAGCATGATAATTACATCAATAGGTGATTCAGGAATGGTATTCCCATACTCACCCAGGAAATTGATAATACTTTGTTCTTCTAAAAACAATCTCAAGTTTACATTTAAATTCAGGTCTGTATTTGTCAACAAATCATTAAGATTACCGAAATCTAAACCATTATTGATATCACCATCCTGATCAAGGGCAAATAACAATGTCGCTAAGTTGATGTTGTAATCAAAATCAGATGCAAGTTTATTGTTTATATTAACGGCAGCCAGCAGGTCATGACTATTGTCAGGTAAGGTGTTAACAAATAGCTTGGATAAGGAAAGTTCATCAGCACTTTGTGTCGTTAAAATTTCAATATCACCAAGAGAAAAAGTAATCATTTCATTCTGTATATATTTGAATTCACCTTTAGAATTGGTTTGACCAGTTTGAGTTGCAGTTTGGTAATGCAAGCCCGTTATTTTTAGATCACTGAATTTCCCCGTTTTTACAGAGTCAGATACGATATTTTCACTATCTGATGAACCACTACTGCAGGCGGAAAGGGTAACTATTACGCAGAATAAAGTTGTCAGTCTATTTATATACTTCATGTTGTTCACCCAAAATATAGAGAAAATCAAATAATTTAAAAAGCCGAGCATAATTGGGATGTATTACCGGAACATGACGATTTGATCTGAATCATTCTCAAAAAATAAATTATCAACTATACTTAAGGCGTCTATTTTATCGGATGGAATTCGATTAAATAGACATTCTAGTTAAGTTGTTTGCCCGCCTTGTGCGGGCTTTTTTTTGCCAAAAATTTAATAATTACGAATGTAAATGTCTTTTTAGTGATTTTTTAATGATTTTTATTATAAATATTTCATCTTATTGGATTTACCTATCTTATTGAAAAATAACAACTATATATCCACTTGATTACGGGCGTGTAAGTAAATGTAACAAACTGTAAGAAAAATTTAATATCAATTCATATTTCTATAACGCAATTGTAAGAATTGATCTCTAATCTCGCCATTGACTTCTGAGCTACCTAATACCTTTCTATGTACCCACTTAATATAAGAGAAAAGGTTAAGTAATGATTAAGTCACTAAAGAAAATATGCAGGTACGGAAACTGTGCATATTTTTTTGCAGAAATAGGCATATATATGCAAACAACTTAACTAGGAGATTTCCAAAATGAATTTAAAAAAAATAGGTTTAGCTCTAGCAATTTCAGCGGCAGCAGGCTCGGCAAATGCTGCTTTCTCATTAACGTCTAACGATGCAGGTAATACAGTTGGCTCAAGTGTTGTATTTGCAGCTTATGATTCTGATGCATTAAAAACGATCTATGTAAATTTGGGTCCTGAGTATCATAATTTTGATTTAAATGCAAACCAATCGTTTGATCTCTCATCAGCAGCGGCTGAACAAGGTGTGAGTTTGTCTAACGCCTTGTGGACAATTGTTGCTGGTGATGGCTTTTCTCAGGGTGGTTCATGTGGCTTATCTGATCTAGATGCTTGTGGTCGTGGTTATATGGCTACGGTTAACGATGTAAATAGTTTAGCTTCTACTTACTCTACTTATGCAACTTCACAAGCTTTAAATGGTGTGAATAATGGTTGGTTCTTAAACGTTTATGCTGGCATTGACGCAAGCCCTACAGATTCAAACTCCGTTTCTGACGGTAACTTTGGTGAGTGGAACAGTGGTCAGACTCAAGCTAATTCACTTTGGTTAACTACTGGTATGACAGGTGAAACTCTAGGGTTTGCCGTTGCTAGCACATATGGCATTGTGGGTGGCCGCGGTGCATCAGAATCGGCAGAAGCAAATGTTTCATCTTATGGTTCTTGGTCTTTAGATGCTAATGGTGGTCTTTCTTACGCTGTATCAGCAGTACCTGTTCCTGCTGCAGTGTGGATGTTCGCATCTGGCCTAGTTGGTATGGCTGGTGTTGCACGCCGTCGTAAGCAAGCGTAATTAATAATAAACAACTTAACTAGAATTCATTGGAGTAATTACATGAAAATTAAAGCATTAAGTCTTGCCATCGCTAGCGTTGTAGCTTCACAAGCTCATGCATTGGCACCTTCAGCGTTTGATTCAAACACTGTAGAAATTTATCAGTCAGGTGCATCTGCACAGCAAAATACCATGGAAGCATTGTTAACGGATTTTTGTCAGTCTGGTACGCTTGATACTTATGCAGATGGTGCAGATGATTTCCGTAACTATTTTTGTACATTTAAAACAGCGGGTGTTCCAGCAAGTTTGCAAGGTAAAAACGTTGTTTTTTACACACGAGCAACAGGTGGTTCAGCTTGGGGGGTTATTCCTGTAGGTAAAAACTGGAACGTTCGTTTTATGGATTTAGATGCATGTTCATATAATGGCTCTTCTAGCCAACAGACATGTGCAATTACTACTCAATCTACAGCGCTTTTACCTAATGGTGAGTGTCCTACTGATTCAGCTGATTATAGCAGTGCCGACCAAGATACCCGTTGTCGTGTTTCTGACTTCGGCGTATCCGATGTAGAACCAGATTTGTTCGTTGGTAATAATTTAAATCCTGCTGATGGTTTTATCTCTGGTTTGACATCTGCTGAAGCAGCATCCCTGACAGTTTCCGCTAACTATGGTGTTGTTTTTGGTTTCTCAGTGTCTAACAACGTTCGTGATTCTTTGATCGATGCAGGCTTCCGTATTGAAGCGCCTACTTCAGGTGTGGTTGCAGCAAACGTTGTAAATGTTGGTGGAACGGATTATGTCGCCAACTTAAGCAAAACAGCAATTCGTTCAGTAATGTCTGGCGCAATTACTAACTGGGGTCAATTAGATCCTTCGTTTGCTAATGGGGCTAACGATATCGCTTTCGGTGGTTTTATGATGTCTTGCCGTCGTGCACCGGGTTCAGGTACACAGGCTTCTGCTCAAATCCAATTCCTAGACGATCCTTGTCATTCAGGCCCTAAAGGTGGCTCTGTTGGTATGGTTACTGAGGGCGATTCAAATTCTGATTATTTAGTATATGAAAACTCTGGTTCAGGTCGTGTTGAGAAGTGTCAAAATGATGCAAACAATGCAACTTCAACTGAAGTAGACACTTTTGGCTTCAATTGGGGTGCTTGGGGTATCAACGCGATCAACCGTAGCCAGTCAGGTGATAGTTGGAGCTTCGTGGCAATCGATGGCACTTACCCAACGCTAGAAGCAGCTCAAGTTGGTGATTACGATCACATGTTTGAACAGACTACTCAGTTTAAAACAAGCTTGTCTGGCGCTAAAGGTGACTTCGTTCGTTTATTCGCTTCAGAATTCAAGAAAGAAGCTCGCATAGTCTCTTCAGGCGCAACAGGTGTTCTAGCACTTCCAGATGCATCTCTTGGTCAGTTTTTCCCAGGTAATAACAACTTAGTTTCACGTGTTACTCGTGGTGGAAACAGCTGTAACAGTCTACAGATCGTTCAATAAGACCGATAGTAGATAAACTGAAGAAATTTCAGTGACTTACATGACGCCAGCTTTCTAGCTGGCGTCATGTTTTATTAGCATCTCGATTTTATATTTAAGAATTCACTCTATGCCGTATCTTTTAATGTTAACTGGTAAGTTTAGCTATGTTCTTTCAGTATTCTTTTTGCTTGCTATGCAACACGTTATGGCCTCAGAACCTGTTTCTGACGAAAATAAGAAAGTAGTTAAAGCAACGAATGCGGATATAGAAACAGAGACTAAGGTAATTGAGAACACACAAAGTCAGGCAATAATTCAGGCAGAAAAAACAGAGAAGACCCTATTAATTACTGAGTTTAGAGTAGCAGGCAACACGCTATTAGAAACCAAGCAAATAGAAAGGGCCTTGTATTGGTTTACCGGTCAAAATAAAAAGCTGTCTACCATTGAAGAAGCACGTTCAGCTCTTGAAAATGTATACCATCAAAATGGCTACCCGACAGTTGCTGTAAATTTACCACCACAAAATGTCGCAAAAGGCATTGTTAATTTAAATGTAGTGGAAGGAAAAACCAACATTGTTTCTATTACCGGGGCTGATTTCTTTACGCTTACTGGTATTAGAGAACAATTACCTTCGATAAAAGAAGGGGCTGTTCTAAATTTAGATAATGCCCGGAGTGAACTAGCTGAAATCAATCGACAACATCGCGATTTATATATTACCCCAATTCTTAAACCTGGCATTAAGCCAGGAACCTTAGATATTGAGCTCAAGGTAAAAGATAGCCTACCCATACATGGGAAAGTCGAACTTAATAATCGATATACCGAAAATTCAACTAAAACACGCCTAAGTGGCACGGTCAGCTATGATAACCTTTGGCAAAAATACCATAGCGCCTCCATCCAATATCAGGTTAGCCCAGAAGATTTAAGCCAGGTGAAAGTCATCGTAGGGTCCTATGTATTTCCAGTTATGCATGAAGATAAAGTCGCATTATACGCGGTTAAATCTGAAAGCGATGTACCTGCCACGGATGTTCTTTCTGTACTCGGAAAGGGCTTTATTTTGGGTGGACGCTGGATCTCTCCATTGCATCATGGTCTGCGTTATTACCACAATTTATCCTATGGTTTTGATTACAAAGACTTTGAAGATATTAGCAATATAAGTTATAGCCAATTTAGTGTTGAATACTCAGGCACCTATATTGCCGAGAATTATGATATTAAAGCAAATGCGGGTTTAACCTTCGCGTCTGAACGCTTTGGGAATGACCCAAAGGAATTTGAAGATAAACGATTCACTAGCACTACAATTGCTTCCCCATCTTATAGTTATTGGAGTTTTGGACTCGATACCAACTATCGTTTTTCGAATGGTGCCGCCATTAGTTTAAAGGCCGGTGCGCAATGGACAGAAGATTACCTCATTTCAAATGAACAATTTAGTCTAGGTGGCTCTGATACGGTAAGAGGCTATCTTGATTCTCAAGCATCTGGTGATATCGGGTTATTTGGTCAATTTGAAATTAAAACCAACGATCATTTCATCGATAGCGATGTAATAGATACCAATTACATGTTCCTGTTTGCCGATGCAGGCCTTAGCAAACTTTTAAAGACTTCATCAGGTCAGACCCAAAAATTTAATCTATCTAGTCTTGGGTTGGGTTTTCACTGTGCTTCAAAGAAAGGTTTTTATATTGATGCGGCATGGGCTTATCCGCTTGAAGCTGCCGGTAGTACTAAGAAAGGTGATGATCGTGTGCACTTTTCCTTAGGTTATGAATTTTAAATTATTTGAATATCTTATAAATGGCGCCGCTATGAATGTAACTAACCCGATGATTTCTCGTCTTCGTACCAATTTGTTGATAAAAAAAACTGTCGTTTATTTGATGACATATCTTCTTGTTGTCCCCATTCAGGTATTAGCCGATTTACCCGTGCCCTGTAGTGGTGGAAGCTGCGGTGGAAAGGCTTTTGTGGAACTTGGTAATGTAAGTATTGAAAGTAAGATACCTAGTAATTTAACGATTAACCAACGCTCTGAAAAAGCGTATTTAAACTGGCAGTCATTCGATATTGCCAAGGGTAATACGGTTGAATTTAAACAAATATCAAATAACGCGGTTGCACTGAACAAAATTCATGATCAGAACCCTTCTCAAATTCTGGGTAATTTAAAAGCAAATGGACATGTTTATTTATTGAATGGCTCAGGGGTTATGTTTGGTGAAGGCGCGCAAATTAATGTCGGCTCTTTACTTGCTACTAGTTTGGATATCGATAAGTCTGTCTTTGAAAGTTCAAGTATTAACGCCAGGTTCGTTGGCGTAGCAAATAATGAAGATGGAAACACTGACCTTGCGGCCTTGTTTAAAGGTGATGATTCTTTAGATGGTGCTAGCATTATTAATAAAGGTGCCATAGAAACGACCCAAAATGGCAACGTTCTATTAGTTGCCCCGACTGTGACTAATGAAGGTTCGATCAAAACTGAAGATGGACAGGTTATTCTTGCAGGCGCCAAAGATCGCTTATACATAATACCTTCAACATCTTCCGAATTACGTGGTTTCATTGTTGAAATAGGGGGCGATGGCGGTGTAGTAACCAATGAGCAAGCTGCAGAAATTTATTCCCAGAGAGGCAATATCACACTCTTGGCTAGTCAAATTCATCAGAAGGGCAAGTTGACTTCGTCAACAGATACTAACTGGGCTGGCTCAGTTTTTTTACTAGGCCGAGATCATGCCGATAATTTTGTTGTGGAAAATGGCGAGGTTGATTTTAGACCAAATAGTGCCAGTGCAGACTCATCAACTGATACAGAAAACCTCGTTCGTTTGTACGATGGTAGCTCAATAGATATTAAGCTTGAATTAGATTCCGCACAAAAAGCAATTGATGCAGTGAATCAACTTAAATCCAGAGTGGATCTGGAAGCAAAAAATGTCATTCTAGATAGCAATTCTCAAATCATTGCGCATAGCGGTGAAGTCAATATTGTTACACCAGAAAAAAGTGTTATTCGAGAAGTAAATGGTTTCGGTGAAATTAGTCATCAACTCTCGAATAAAGACGACGAACCAGCAAATTTAGCAGATACCCGTATTTTTATTGATGATGGCGCTTTAATTGATTTAAGTGGTGTGGATAGCACTTTAGCAATGTCAGATAACGTGATAGCCGTTGAATTATTTTCCAATGAATTAAAAGACTCACCAAATCAGAAGGCGGGCGTATTACGTGGTAAAACGATTTATGTTGATATCAGAGAAGGCACGCCTTTAGCTGATATTGATTCAGCTAAAGCTAATATTGCCAAGAGTTTATCTGAAAGAATGGGTGAAGGTGGCAGCATTAAGCTTTGGTCTGATGGCGATGCCATCGTCAATCCTAATTCTGTCATGGATATTAGTGGTGGAAAAACTACTTATGAATCAGGTTTTATCAACACAACCAAACTTGTTTCAAATGGGAAAATAATTGATATCAGCAAGGCTGATCCTGATCTTCTTTACGATCGAATTTATGGTGACTATGAAAAAGTAAGTGAAAAGTGGGGCACTACAATTAAGTATAACAGCCCTAACAAACCGAGTTTAGCACGTTATGAATTAGCTTATGAAAGCGGAAAAAATGCAGGTAATATCCAAATTGCTGCAAACGGTATGTATGTTGAAGGGAGTATTTTAGCGTCTACAAGCTCGGGTATCTATCAGCAGACTGGTGCGACACAAGCTAAAGGTGGATCATTAATAATTGGTTTTGAGGGCTCCGAGGTCTTTGGGGGGATTGCAGAAAACGATTCTGATTTTAGAGCACCGTCTATCCATTTAACATCACGAGCAGCTTCACAGAATTTGATTTCACTTGATGAGTCTTTAAGTACTTCTCAACAAACAGAATTTTATCTATCCGATACACTTATTCATAATGGTATTCAGAGTGTCAAATTGGCGAGTAACGGGCAGATCATTTTAGGTGATGAAACTGCTAATTCACCGCTTGTTTTGGCTGATGGTCTATCACTTATAGCGCAAGCACCAAAAGTCATCGTTAATCAGGATATTAGTGCAATTTCCGGCAGTATATCGCTGGAGTCTTCAGATAGAGTTTTCACGACAAAGAATCAAAGCCAATATTTTGAAGAAACACCTCTATTACCTGAAGTGATCATCAAAGATGGTATTAGTATTGATCTTGCCGGTACGTGGTCCAATGACTACCAAGCTTATTTAGAAACTAAGAAGTTTCAGACAGATAAAATCTTTATAGATGGTGGATCGCTGAGCATTAATGCCGGGAAAATTAATATTGGTAATGATGTCAACATAGATGTTTCCGCCAGTGCGCACTTAAATGAAAAAGGCGCATTAAAATATGGCAAGGGTGGAGATATCTCTTTTAGAGCGACTCAAGAAACATCTGATTTAATCCTGGGCAGCAATTTAACTTTAAATGCGGCGGCCTTTGAAGAAGGTGGTCGGTTCCAGCTTTCTTCACCTTCAATCATTTTTTCTGACGAGATTGCTAATACCGGTGGTGATGCAATCAGTTTCTATAACAATACTAATACTGGTTCAGTTGTCGTCATTGCGAGTGACTTTCTTAGAAATGCAGGCTTTTCAGATTTCGAGTTCATCTCTAATTCAACGAGAGACTATGCTTTCAATGGGACCACGTATAAAGGTGATGTTTTTATAAAATCAGATTTTAATGGTGAGAGTTTATTTCAAAAAAACTGGATCTTTCCATTGATTAATGGTTCTCCTCAGCTCAATGAAGTCCTTAATACTGGCAAGTTAAATGGAAATCTTAAATTAGCTGATGTTGCTACGCAATCTGACTTAGATAAGCTCATCTCGCTTGGGGAAAAATCAGACTATTCACGTCAAGCTATGTCTGTATCCATTTCTTTGGGTGAGTCGGGTCTTGACTCTGAACAACGAAAGGATCTTTTCTTAGAGCAAGGCGCTATTATTGATGTTCAATCACATCAAGACTCCATCATTTCTCTAGCAAATAATACTGCCGGAAAAATACTTATTTCCGGTGAGCTGACTTCTCAAGGGGGCGAGATTTCCCTGGATTTGCAACGTTCACGACAGCGAGCTTTTACGGATGAGTCTTATGTCTGGTTAGGAAATTCTGCTCGACTAGATGTTTCAGGTACCTTTCAACGTGATTTGAGTGATAAACAATATCTAAGTGGAAGGACACTTGATGGCGGTAGTATTTTATTAAGTTCTTCAGGTTATCTAGTGACAGAATCTGGTAGTCAGCTTTTTGCTAATGGTAATTCCACTCGAGTAGCGTCAAAAGGAAATGGGGTGCCAGGACAAGCAAACAATAGCCAGATCGATCAAGTAGGGCTTGGTGGAGATATTACTTTAGCTGCAAATGAAGGGATGTCTATTTCAGGTGAGATGGATCTTTCTTCAGGCCAATCAACACTTAGTTCTGCAAAATATGCTTCTGGCACGCTCACTTTGGATACTCAGGTGCCTTTAAAAGGTGTCAATTCAAGCGTATTCAATGCACCTGATAAACAAGATATTATCCAAATTACCAAACTGGATTTTGATGCACCTAAACTTTCATTTTCAGAAGCTACCGGCAAACCAAATATTGGCTCAATTAAGTCTGTCTTTGTCGAAAATGGATTAAGTTCTATCAGTGAAAATACCCTTCAGAAAAGCAATTTGGACAATGTTCATATCATTGCGTCAGAGCTTAAATTCGATGATAAAGTTGCTTTAGATATCTCTGGTTCTTTGTTGTTGGAAGTGGGTAAATTAGGTCTGATTGATGCTTCAAAAACCGTACAGCAGGTCAATATTCAATCTGGCTATTTAATGCTAGGCGATAAAGAAAAAATTATCCGACAAACGCCTGTCGAAGCGTTTAATAGTAATTTTACTGATTCAAATATCGAACTTCATGCCGGGCTAATAGAACTCAGTAGCCAAGTCGAAATTGAAGACTTTAATCAAGTTACACTTTCTAGTGATTCAGATATTCGTTTACGCCAATCCAGTTCTATTTTTGTTGCTGATAATCAAACCAGTGGACGTTTCACTATGCTGGGTGATTTAACCATGAGTGCTGAACGTATTTATCCGGTCAGTAATACCAATTATGAAATTAACGTAGGCGATATTTCTACAGGTAATAGTAATACAGGCGAGCAAAGAATACTTGGAGGTATTCATCTTGTTGGTGGAAATGTTATTGAAGGACGATTGCCCATTCTCAGTGGGAATACTTCGTTAGCACTAAACGCGCATAATATTCTGATTGATACAGAGCTTGCAGCACCTTTTGGGGATATGACTTTTAATGCTGCGTCATTGATCTTTGACGAAAATGGACAATCTTCAATAGGAGAAAGTGGTGCTTTCGTATTAGGTCCGAATGGTAGATTAATCGTTTCTGCTCAAGGGGAAGACATTCCCTATGGTTTCACAGTCAATGGCTTAGATTGGCTCTATGACTTCAATTCTGCATCCAATTTAATAGAAAGCAATAAAATAGTAAGTGATGACGGTCTATCTTTAACGCCGTCTAAAATCGAGATAAATGGAAGTTCTATTGACCTTCAAGCAGGCTCTTTAGTTGATATTTCTAATAACGGCGATCTTTATGCAACAGAATTTGTGCCGGGTACGGGTGGCTCTAGCGATTATCTTGCCAGCAATAGTGATTCACGTTTTGCGATCATACCTGACAACGATTCAGGCTATGCAGCCTTCGATCAAAGGATTAATGAAAATTTCGAACTACCCGAAGGTACTAAAATTGTACTGGATAAAATAGGTAATATACCTGCGGGAAGCTATACCTTATTACCCGCCGAATATGCACGTTTAGAAGGTGCATACATTGTTAATATAGAATCGACCAATAAAAGCATTCTTGTAAATAGTTTCCGAAATAAAACGGATGGTACGCCAGTCAGTAAAGCCTATTTAATAAATGGAAATTCAGGCGCAATTACAAGTGATTATTTTACAGTCTCTGTACGGCCCGGCGCTGAAGCCAATAAATTCTCTGAATATGCTATCTCTAAATACTCGGAGTTTATCCCGTCTGCCACTGCTCGTTACGACTTGGTACTGCCAGGTAACGTCAATGACGCCGGAAAATTTAGCCTGACTGTTGAAAAATCTCTGAGTTTACAAAACCAACTTAAGGCTAATGCAAAATCACCTTTAGGTCAGTCTGGACAAATTGAAATTTCAGCCGAGCGTTTGCTTGTGGGTAATGCAGAAGATCAACGAGAAAACTATGTTTCAATTTCAGAAGATCAATTGAGTCAACTTGACTCAGGAACACTTTTATTAGGTGGTAAAAGACAAGAAGTATTGAATGCAGATGGTGAATATATCACCGAAATTGAAGGTGTCGCTAAAGAACTCATCGTAGCTAAAAATTCTGATATAAATGTCTCAGAACTATTATTAGTCGCAAAGGAAAATATAATCATAGAGGATAATGCTCGAATCAGTACGGGACAGTTAGGGAACAACAATTCAAATAGTTTCAATGTCCTTGATGGCGCGGCTTTAGTTGCAGTTTCCGAAAATAATATAGAGCGTATAGCGCGCGAGCAGTCAAACAATGAATCTTCTATTATTATTGAAAATAATGCAGAGATTTCAGCAGTATCTGTTGGTATAGATGCGAATGATTCATTTGACATTAAAGGGCAATTAACAAGTTTCAACGGCGATGTATCGTTCGGGGCACAAGATTTAATTTTCACTGATGATACAACAGAGACAGGTTCGAAGATTAATTCATCACTTCTTCAATCAATAAGTAATGCAAAAACCTTGCAATTAAGAAGCAATGATTTTATTTCCATGGATGATGGCTTCACATTAAATGCAGACAGCTTATTTGTTTCTTCGCCAGGGATTCAATTACATTTGAAAGGGGGCGAGGCTTCCATTAAGAGTGATGTAATTCATTTATTAGGTTCTAAGCAGCTAATCACAAGTGCTGAGACACTTGATCAAACTGGAAGTTTATTAATTGAATCTAAAGCGAGTGTAATTGAGGGTGGTTATTTTACGATAAATGGTGCTCGCGATCTTAATTGGCTTCAGTCTGGCAGTATGAGATTTCAATCCGACGGTAAATTGAAGCTAAATGGTCAAGATAATGTTGTTATCGATAGTCCACAATTTATTGTAGCAAGTGGTGCAAATACATCACTTACTTCAACGGGTAGTCTATCCTTACTGTCTAATTCTATGACATCAGTAAGTAATACAGATGGATTCGATTTAGGCGGAAAAATTTCAGTAGAAGCTGACTCTTTACTTCTTGATACTGTCATCCGGGCTAATAGTGGGGTGATTTCATTAAATTCTGATAATGCATTAACTTTAGCTGATGGTGCAGAAATAGATGTATCTGGAAAGTCAGTTCTTATCCAGGATTATTTCTTTCACAGTGATGCAGGAAGAGTTTCTTTAAGCAGCCAAGGTAATATGAATCTTGAAAGTGATGCTTCAATTAATTTGGATGTCAGCGATAGCAACGCGAAAGCGGGAACACTAGGTATTAAAACACAAGGTAAATTATTACTATCAAGCGATTTGGTATTATCAACGTCAACAGTAGGTGGTGATATTGTTATTGATACAAGTACCTTTGACGAAACTCGAAACATAAGTACCGTCTTAAATGATCTAGACAATGCTAACTTTAAGCATGATATAGATATCAGGGTTAGAAATGAAAATGTCATTTTAAATGATGATGTGGATATCCAGTCGGATCATCTCTCTATCAGTTCAGATCAGAATATGGTGGTAGCTGGTCACTTAGCAATAAGAGCTGACGATGGAAGTATCAGCCTCGCTGCGAAAAACAACTTAACCCTAACTAGCACTACACGCTTGGATTTAAGTTCTAGCACGCTTGATAGTGATAGCCATAGAGCAAACCTAGACTTAATTTCACGAGAAGGTTTATTAACACTAGATGAAGGCGCTTCCTTAGTTCTTGGCGATAACACGCAACTTAATATATATGCAGAACGTTCTGAGAATGATTTAGCTTTAAATGGTGATTACTCATTCAATGAAGAAAGTTCGCAAATCAGCGGTGGTGGTAAAACTAAATTGCGCCTGATTGGTCTAGCACAATTAGATATTAATAATGGTTCCCTGACAAATTCAGATGTCACGTCTGCCATTCAAAATGCCCAAAGCTGGATGGTTAATGAACAAGACATTTATGATTCAATCAATGTATCTGATAAGACTCACTATGAAATAGCACCGGGTATTCTTTTTCATGCGGATTCAGATTTAACGGTTAGCGCAAGCAATCTGGATTTTTCAGCTCTAGTCTGGGGCAATGACGCTTCAAAACGTCATGGTTTATTCGAGATAAGCTCAGACAATTCTTTAATCATCAATACAAATATTTCAGATGGTTTTGCTAATAACGCATCGTTACCGCAAGCTGAGGCATCATTTGATATCAACTTGATTTCCGGTGTCGATAACAATGCAGCAAGCTTTGGTAGAACCTTATCGGATCTGGAAACGCCTGCTGATTTTATCTTAGCTAGCAATAACTATATCCGGACAGGGGATGGTGATATACACATAGCCTCAGCCAATAATGTCCTGCTTGAAAATATAGGCTCTGTTATTTACACAGCGGGTAAAGATTCGGGTTATGCCTTGGATAATAACCAATTGGATCAATTGGATCCGAGCATTTCATATAATCTCAAAATGGCTACACCCACAGAAGGTGGAGATCTCAAAATTATTGCACAAGGTAATATTGAGGGGGGATTAAGTAGTACTGATCAAAGTCAATTCTATTCAGATTGGCTGATAACACAACAAGCGTATGACCTTGATGTTGAAACCAGCAGGAGAGGTGATAAAGTCGTAGGTCCGGCGATTGATGCTGGCCTCTGGGTTAAATTTAATAACTTTAAACAAGGTTTTGCTGCATTTGGCGGTGGTGATTTAAGCCTGCATGCAGGAGGAGATATTACAAGAGTATCCGCCTCTGTTCCTACTACCATCGTATTTAAAGAATCTTCAGACACGCAAGCTGAAACTAATTTGCGTTTTGGACAAGGCAATTTAAATGTGTCTGCTAATGGCAATATTGCTAGTTCAGATTTTTTTGTAGGTGATGGAAAAGGCTTCATTTCGTCTGAGTCTTCAATTATCACAGATAGACAAGTTGGTGCGTTTGGCACATTTTACGAGGTGCCTAGTATTCTAACCGTTATGGCAGGTGATATTTCAGTTAAAGCCTTTAATGATATTGAGATCGCTTCTATATTTGATCCGGCTATGCTAGATAGTCTCCCTTATAAGGTATCGGATAGAGCAGGTGGGTTTGGTCGCTTTGTATCCCAGACAATGGACACCTCTGTCGCAATTCAATCTTTAACGGGAGATCTTACGTTTGGCGTTGAACCTAATTTTCTTCGTTATTTTTCTACAGCACCACAATACCAGGATTTGGATAGAAGTCCGTTCTTAACAGGCCTTACTGCATTAGGTGTAACATCAAATTTAACCTTAAGTTCTTTGTTAGCTGATGTCGAACTGGGGCTTGCAGGTGAAAATATTGATATTGGTTTTAACCCTGTTAATAATGCAAACCTGACCTTAGCCGCAGGTCATGACCTTAGTATTTATTCTGAATTAAGTTTATTACGTAATTCAGTAGACAATATGCCGGGTGTCGATAATCAAATTACCTTTGATAAAACAGGAAAGTTACGCGTAGAAGATTACGAACAAACATCATTTTTTAGACGTAATGAAGATCAAACACCAAGTTTAGTTTTAGCTAATAACAACGTAAATATTCGTTCAGATAGAATTGAGCTTGCTGAACAAACTCAAATAAAAGCTGGTCGAAACCTTGTAGTTGAAGGAAATATAAGCTTATTTCATAACAATCTAAATTCAACATCCTTATTTTCAGCAAATGGAAATATTGACATGAAAGGGCTTTCAGATCAGGGCATCACAGCTATTGGACCAGGTAGTTTAGATGTGATTGCAGGGGGCAATATAAATTTAGGCGTGTCTCGTGGCTTTGAGTCAGGTTCTGGTTTATTTAATTCCCTCTATAGCATTTATTCTGGTTCTGATATGACATTTATTGCAGGGGCCTCTTTAGATCAAATTAATTATCAGACTGTATTTGATGATTTTGTGGAACAAAATGAAATCTTAGTGCTTTATTCCGATGCTTTTACTTATCAGATAGATGAGTTAAGAGATGAAGATATCACAAGCTTGTCACAAGCCGCTTTTGCCTACTATGAGTTGAATAGTCAAGATAAAGCAAAAGTAAAAGCCGCTCTTGATCCTAGTGTAGATATGGATAAGTTCGCTAATGCTGCATTACTAGTTGAGTCAGTAGAGTCGTCCTTGAAAAAACCAGGATTAAGTGAACAATTATTCGTGCAATTAGAATTAACAGCAAACGGACAAGCTTTGCTTCAGCAAGCAGTAGCGGGATTTACAACATTACCTGTTAAAAACTATAACGATGCTAAAACACTTTTGATTGGTAATGATAGTGTTGATGGCTATGGTTTTAGTGATCGTTCGAAATTGATTAATCTGGCATTTAGTGCCTTGAGCTCAAATGAACGGATTCAAATAATGTCAAATATGACTCAGGCTATGTCTGATAACGATATTAAATCAACTGCACTTCAGCTTTATTTTTCTACATTAGGCAATAGTGGTGTCCTGGCGAATACGATAGGGTCTGCTGGTTATGATATTGGTTTTAATGCTAGTGATACACTTTTTGATGGTATTTCATACGAAGGGGATTTAGTTTCTAATTCCACCCATCAAGGCAATATTGATGTGTTTTTCAGTAAAATATATTCATTTGAAGGCGGCGATATTAATCTGATGACACCAGGAGGAAGAGTGAATGGTGGCGTCATCCAGTCTCCAGATGGTTCATCAAAAGAACCGTCTGAATTAGGCGTCGTCGTTCAACAATCCGGTAATATCAATGCATTTATGCATGACAGTTATCTGGTTAATCAAAGTAGGGCATTTACTCTAGAAAAAGGCAGTATTTTAATGTGGGCCTCATTAGGAAATATAGATGCTGGCAAGGGGGCAAAAACGGCTGTTGCTATTCCACCTCCCATCATTGAGTTAGACAATCAAGGAAACCCTGTGATTAAAAGCTCCTCTGCGATTGCTGGAAGTGGTATTAGACAATTTGATACCAAAGTGGGGACTTGTGATGCCTTCTGTTTAGCGGCACAAAAACTGGATGTTTCTGAAATCAATCGCTCGGTTAATTTGATTGCACCAAATGGTGAAGTCAATGCTGGTGACGCAGGTATAGGTGCCGCTGGAGATATAAACATCGCTGCGGCACGTGTCGTTGGCGCTGATAATATCGATATAGGTGGAGCGTCAGTGGGCGTACCAGTAGATGGTGGCGGTTTAAGTGCTAGTTTAGCTGGCGTTGCAAGTTTAGCGAGCGCAGCAAGTAATGCCGCTTCTGATGCAAGTAATACGTCAAATGCAAAGAACGGCTTTGGAGATGAAGCATTAGCCTGGTTAGAGGTGTTTGTTTTAGGTTACGGTGAAGAGGAAGAAGAGGAAGATGAAAGAAAGCTGTAAGTTTCCCCCTGTGGTAGGGAACTAGATTCAATAACAGAGCCTAAGGAACTAAACTAATTCTGACATTTGCATCTTAGCTAGCTGTGCAATATAAGAGAAATCCTATTTTGTAGAGCCACGGTAGACCTTATGGATGCTTATTAACAGATAATGCTTCGCTAGTAACAGAAATTTTGAAATGTCAGGTATTTCAATCATGTTTCAAGGCAAAATTGATATCAGTAATCTAAAAACCTGGGTATGGGAGGTATTAACAATAGCTCTATTCATTTGCCCATCGCATGCTCTTGAAGACGATTACTAGATTTAAACTAGTAGGGGGTGATTTCTTAACTTATCTTATCAAACCAGGGTATATTCTCTGAAAATATTGTTTTTGTAATTACAGAGCAGAACGCCTTGGCTGGAATGCATGAGTTAAATTTTGCGGCTAAACTTTTCCAAGCGCTCTATTCATAACGAATACTTTCACCGCGACCAATCGCGTAGTAAGAAAATCCTCTTTTTTTCATACTCATTGGATCAAAAAGATTACGGCCGTCAAAAATAACAGGATTCGTTAATAGAGAAAGAATCAGATCAAAATCAGGTGCTCTGAAATGCTGCCATTCAGTACAAATTATCAGTGCATCTGCACCTCTGAGCGCGGCTTCTTTTGTGCCGACTAACTTTAAATCAGGCCTTACACCGTAAATTCTTTGTGTTTCTTTCATGGCTTCAGGGTCAAAGGCTTTTACCTTTGCGCCCGCTCTCCAAAGCTCTTCCATTAATACACGACTAGATGCTTCACGCATATCATCGGTATGGGGTTTGAAGCTTAAACCCCATATGGCAAAGTTTTTTCCTGTTAGGTCTTCACCAAAATGTTGCTTGATTAATGATGGAAGTTTGAATTTCTGCTTGCTATTGACTGATTCGACGGCTTGCAGGATTTTAGCTTGGTAACCTTCTTTCTCCGATATTCGTATTAATGCTTGTACGTCTTTCGGGAAACATGAACCGCCGTAACCACAGCCTGGATAAATAAAGTGATAACCAATTCTCGGATCTGAACCAATCCCTTTTCTGACTGATTCGATATCAGCACCAAATATTTCAGCTAGATTGGACATTTCATTCATAAATGAGATTTTAGTGGCCAACATACAGTTCGCTGCGTATTTTGTAAGTTCCGCAGATCGGACATCCATAAATATTACTTTATCGTGATTTCGATTAAAGGGTTCATAGAGTTCTTTCATGGCATCTTTTGGACGTGAATTAAACGTGCCTAATATAATTCTATCTGGCCTTAAACAGTCGTTAACTGCTGCACCTTCTTTTAAGAATTCTGGGTTTGATACCACATCGAAGGTTAATTCAACTCCTCGCTTGTTTAAAATTGTTTGAACTTCTGCTTTCACTTTGTCAGCCGTTCCAACGGGTACGGTAGATTTATTAACTATGATTTTATGATCTTGCATATGATTCGCTATACTATTAGCCACAGCAAGCACGTACTGAAGATCAGCTGAACCGTCCTCATCGGGTGGTGTCCCGACAGCGATAAATTGAATTTCTCCATGGTTAACGCCTAGTACTTCATCGGTAGTGAAATTCAATCGTCCCTCATTATGATGTGTCTGAACTAAGGGTGTAAGGCCAGGTTCATAGATTGGGATAATACCTTTTTTAAGGTCATCAACGCGATCTTCGTTCACGTCTACACAAAGAACATCATGGCCAACTTCTGCTAGCACGGCTGCTTGGACAAGACCGACATAACCAATGCCAAAAACTGTTACCTTCATACAAATACTACCTTCATTTAGTCAATTAGTTTGTGTTTAGTCTGCGTTTTTTGGTATTGAAACAATGTGAGAGCCTGTGATATCAACATCTATATCTGATTCCTTAACTATGGAAAAAGAAAGAGGATCGATCATACAAAGCTTGGGATTAGGGCGGCCAAAATTCACAACAAAATAGTTTTTATCCTGGGTCATACAAACCCCGCGAGGGTGAGTAACTTGTAAGCGATGTTTAATTTTTCGGGTATCAAGATCCCAAAACAAAATTTCACCTGCATCTGGTGTCATCGTCACTGCGGTACGATTTGTATTATCAATACAAACACTCAGCGTTTCTCCAAAAAGTGCATCTAATAACTTTCGAGGTGCCTTGACGCTGGTGAGTAAACCATCCTTGTTCGCAATTAAAATACCGCCTCTTTCTTTGTCGAAACCTAAGCCTTCTCTTGGTGCAGATACAACACAAATATCTCCTGAATCTGCAACAGCAACATGGCCAGCATTTAGCTTTTTATTCTCAATGGGTATTTTTTTTATCAGTGCTCGGGTTTTCGTATCCACCCATGTGACAGAGCCTTTTTCATACTCACCATACATACCTCCGCCATTGGTAATAATCATGGTGCGTTTATCTTTCAGTAACTGGCAATCGTGAGGTCGATTACCATAAGAAGGAAAATGACCAAGTTCTTCTAGGGTATCGGTATTTCTCATGACAATAAGGCCCGCAAACTCACCTTCAATTATTGTTTCTGCTGAATAGAGGATTTTACCATCATCAGAATAGGTGCCATGACCATAGAATTGACGGTTAATTTCTGTTGGGATATCTCTTAAAACTGTCTTCTTAATTAAATCAATTTCACATGCGCCTTTGCCGCGTTTTTCAAATACGACAGCCCGCTCTTTGTGGGTAGGATGAAATGCTAAACCATGACCTAAGAAAGGAAGGTCAATTTTTTCGATTTGTTTTTCATTACAATCAAGATCAACGATCAATAGCTGGAAAGCTAAATCGCCTGTAGACGTCTTATGCCCTGAGTTACCAAGGATTAAACCAAGATTTTGAGATGACTTAAATGAGTCTTCAGGAGCTAATGGAGTAATGTGTTGGCCGTTCATTCTTCTATCCTAACTTTAAAAAAAATGTTAGTGGAACAATAGAAGCTAAGTATGAAAGTAAAATGACATGACTAATTTTGTTTGGAATGATGACATATTAAGTTCATCTTTTAGAGATATGGTGTTTAATAAATTTCAATAACACTTATTGCTATCTGACACTATGAAAAAACAAGCTGATGTGATTTATCTATTTTCTCTTTTAATATTTTATGCATTACTATCACTATCCTTCTCGTTACAAGTAATGGCGCATGCTCAGGATAATGATTTACTTGAGTTGAATGAACGTGGCTTTGAAAATATTCGTTTTATATCTTCAAATGGAGATTGTGCTTACTATCTAAATACCACCGAAAAGATTTCAATTAATAATATTAAATCTTTACAGATAAATATTATTTGTATTGTTTCTTTAGAGTCAAAGGAGAATTTACTACCTCTCGAGCTTATCTATAGCGATGTTTCAGGTGAAGAAATTGGTGGGTTTTTAAACGAAGCTAAAGTGGATGATGAAATATATAAGCTGTTAAATTCTTTAGAGAAATCTCATTCAGACCTATCCTCAGTACGTATTGATTATTTAATTCGGGGGCATACGCTTAAGTCACCTGTTGTTTTATCTAGTTCAAGTGAAGAGCTACCTTTAATTCATTTGGAATTTCAACTTCAAAATCCAGTCTCCACACAAAAAACCAGTTTCTGGCAATTGCTCACCAAAAAGTGGCTATGGTCTGAAACCTTGGAAAGAAATAATCTTGCTGAAGCAAAAATAGTAAGAGAACACTGGAATAGACGGGGGGAGCACATAGCACACTTATATGAAGTGGAAATGAATACACTGAAATTTGTTCGGAATTTGAACATTAAAAAAACCGAATTCATATATCAAGAAAAAGCCAATAGGTCTCATATCATAGAGAAAGGTTTAGTTTATAACTCAAGTTTCGGGATTCAAATAGACAGCAAAGCCAAAGTAA
>TARA_R110001592_G_scaffold20926_17_pt1 | contig 27019 bp, 29 predicted proteins | sample TARA_R110001592 | Tara Oceans TARA_R110001592 (sample SAMEA4398387) | marine metagenome | biome: Polar Biome; feature: [SRF] surface water layer (ENVO:00010504); material: water (ENVO:00002006), including particulate matter (ENVO:01000060) such as... | depth 5 m | reverse complement strand
ATCATGACACAACTTAGAAAAGCCGTCATTTATTGCCGCGTCTCCAGCCCCAAACAAGTCACAGAAGGCCACGGCCTGCAATCCCAAGAAACACGTTGCCGCGAATACGCAAAGCATAAGGGCTATGAAGTCATAGACGTATTCATGGATGAAGGTATAACAGGAAAATTACTAGACCGCCCCAACATTCAAAAAATGCTGACCTTCCTCAAGGCTTACAAAAAAGAAAACCTCGTTGTCATCATCGATGATATTAGCCGCCTTGCCAGAAACATTGAAACCCATATCAAACTCAGATCATCCATCTCCGAAGCAGGTGGAAAGCTCGAAAGCCCGTCCATTGAATTTGGTGATGATTCAGACAGTCGCCTTGTTGAACATCTTCTGGCCAGTGTCGCCGCCCACCAACGCGAGAAGAACACAGAACAAGTCAAAAACAGAATGCGCGCAAGACTGTTAAACGGTTATTGGGTATTCCATGCGCCTGTTGGCTATAAATTCGAAAACAAACCCGCGCACGGCAAAATCATTGTTCCTAATGAGCCAGTCGCATCCATCGTTAAAGAAGCGCTTGAGGGCTTTGCATCTGGCCGCTTTGCTACACAAGGCGAGTTTAAAACCTTCTTAGAAAGCAAACCCGCATTCCCCAACAAAAACAAAAAGGGCGAAGTGCATTTTAAGACCGTGAATGACATTTTGAAGCGCCCCTTATATGCAGGCTACATCGATGTACCAAACTGGGACATTAAGCTCCACCCCGCCAAGCATGAAGCACTCATAACTTTTGAGACATGGAAGAGAATACAAAATCGCCTTGAAAATCAGAGCATGGCACCACGGCGTAAAGATATTCATGAGGATTTCCCCTTGCGCGGATACGTGACATGCGGCAGTTGTGGCAAACCTTATACATCTTGCTGGTCAAAGGGCGTTGGTGGTAAATACGCTTATTATCTCTGCCAACAAAAAGAATGTCCTGATGGCGGAAAGTCTATCCCGAAGAAAGTCATTGAGGATGAGTTTGAAAAGATGCTCGCCGAGCTTACACCTTCACCTGACTTATTCTATACAGCTGCCGAGATATTTAGCACCCTGTGGGATCATCGCCGCGATAATGGCAAGGATGAAGTCACCTTTATGAAGCGTGAGCTGCTACGCATCGAAAAACAAAGCGAGCATTTCATAAACCGTATCGCCGAAACGCAGAGTATTAACTTGATTGTGGCCTATGAGGGCAAGGTGGAAAAACTGGAAGAGGATAAGCTTTTATTGAACGAAAAGATCAAAAATTGCGGTCGTCCGCTTGCGACCTTCGACGACACATTTCGAACTGCCATTAATTTCCTTGGAAACCCGCAGAGGCTCTGGGAAACAGGTAGGCTTGATTATCAAAGATTAGTGCTAAAATTGGCATTTTCAGAGAGATTGCCATACGTGCGAAATGAAGGTTTTCGAACTCCCGCAAAGGCGCTTCCATTCTCACTTATAGAGCAGATTCAGGATGGTGAGTATAAGATGGTGCCCGGGGGCAGAATCGAACTGCCGACACAGGGATTTTCAGTCCCTTGCTCTACCCCTGAGCTACCCGGGCTAGGGGTGACCTCATAAAAGGGTATAAAGCTTATAAAAGACTGGGGCAGAACTGTCCAGTCTTAACTTTTGGGATTGGTGAAAAATAAGAGAAATTTGTAGATAGGGTGCTAGCGAAGCGCCTGCACATTTTGTTCAACCTCTACAGCGGGCGGAATAAATGATGGTGACGTGACCTCTGGTTCCGGTGCCATTGCGTTGACGACAGACACAGATTCGGGGGCAGGGTCGGCTGATTGTGCGAAGAAGTTTCCAACAGAAACGCCGCCAATGGTTACGCCGTTTTCAAAGTCAACATCCGGCTCACCGCCAGTGTCTAGCCCTGAAACATGTGTTGTGTAGGCTGTGCCATCAACCCCTTGTTCATAACCTTTATCGGCTTCTGTTGCCGGAGTGGTTTGTTCCGCGCCAGATGGATCGATATCAATAAATCGGTCTGCACCGCCTTTTCTGATTTCATGGTGAGAGGGTTCCGGCTTTTGTTTGTCTTCGGGCGGTTGTGCGGCGGGATGATCGTCAGGGGCAGGCGCTGCTTCTTTTGCTTCGGCAGCAGCAGCGGCGGCTTGTGCTTCTTGCTCGGCGAGCTTGTTTTCGTAATAAGCGCGCCGCGCGTCCTCAGGAACAAAGCCTTCAGTCGATAGCTGGGGCGCGTCCTCACCCATTTCATACACAAGATCTCTATTTAAGCTCAATGCTACTTTTTGAATAATGTGCTGTGCGTTCAGCATATTTTCGAGGTTTTCTTGTGATGGATCCGCAGCGTATTGTAAGATCGAATCATCCCTCATGTCTTCCAGATATTCTTTTTGCGTATTATAGAAGAGTGCAGGATCTTCTGTTTGAAGGTCTGTTCCAACATCATCATAACCAACGGGGCTTTTTGCTTTTCCCGGATAGGCATCCCAATCAAAGTTTTCAAAGGCATCGTTGGGGCTATAATTTCTCATAGCGGCACTGGCATCTTCATCCTCGATGGCTTCTAGTGCATTTTCATGTTTGAGGGCGACATAATATTCATCTTCGACTGCCTGCGGGATAAGCTGGACTGGAGCATTGTCAGGAAAGTCTGTTTGTCCAAGCGCGCGGCGTCTATGTGCACCTTCGAAGCTGTTGATGTAGTCCGCCATGATTTGCGTGCCGACAACGTGGCCTCTGGCATCATAGGATGACGGGTCTTTGTTATATTCTTCTAATGCGTTAGCTTTGAGCTCATCAATCCCTTTATGGACGGCTTCAAAAAAAGCTTCAGGGTTCTCTCTGAGTAGATCTCTTGCTGTCCTTGCTGTTCCGGCATATGACTCAAAGTCAAATTTTTCGTTAACTTCGCTGAGCATGCCTTGTCGATAGGTTCTTGCGACTTCAAAATGCAGGCTGGATACCGAGTCGTCAGTATTCAGCAAACCGCTTGTTGCGTGAACCGTGTCAGAAATCGGGTTTGATAATGCGCGCAAATCTTTTAATGCCAAGGCGACATCACCGAGGCCATCTTCTGTTGCTCTTGCCATGGCGATGCGGTCTGAGTGTACCTCTTCACCTAATTTTTCAGCAAGGGTGTCGCCGATATCCTTGCCGTCTATGTGTGCGCCTTCGTGGTAACCAATAATTTTTGCCCAATCTTTATCAGTTCCGGGCATGCTTTCACGAATGGTTTTGATTTCATCTTCGCTGTAGCCGCTGTTACCTAAGAAGGTATTTATAATTTTTTCTTTTGAGTCAAAGAACTCAACGGGAAGAATGGCAAAGGCATATTGCTCCCCGTTTACGTGGATATTATCCAATGTGGCAGGGCCGGCATAAAATATACTCATCGCCATTTCGCCGGTGCTCGAGCGAGCACCCATTTCGGCTTCATTTTTATCGAGGATGGCTTCCATTGAGCCGGGGAGGTTTTTTTCTAGATCGCGCTCTAGGGCATCCCCCATGTTTGCTTCTAATGTTTTTTTCTCTCTCGCTGTCAAACCATTCATGGCATCAATGACGTCATCCGGACTGTCCAGTTTGTTATAGTCAATGCCAACAGAGGCAAGGGCATCTTCGAAAATATCAGGATCAATAAAGACGACAGGCGCGGTTGCGGCGTCATTTACGGCACGTTCGTAAGACGTTTCAAAGCGATCGCGGAATATATTTTCTAACCCGAGAAACCCCATCTATGGCACCTCGGGATCGTTATTGTCATGTTTCGGCATAAATGGCGGCGTTCCTCCATCAGTGCTCTTCTGAGGTTTTTGTGCATTTTTCAATGCTTTATCCAGAGCTTCTGAAAAAGGACTGCTGATTTTTGTGCTGTCAGGATCAGCTTGTGAAGGAACTGTATCACCCTCAATTATAGTATCAAGCGACTGTTCCATTGTCGGAAAGAAGGGTGGTGAAGCAGATGTCTTTTTACCATTTTGCGGGATAGCCGTATTATTAGCCTCTATTTGTGCGTCCCTTATGGTGCTTGCAAAACCATGTTCTGTCTCTGAGCTATCGATTGTGATGGCTGGTTCTGTGATTTCTTGATTGCCATTAGCATGATTTACGCCTTGGCCACTATGGGGAGATGTGCACGCCGTCAGAAAGCTGAATGCAAGTGCAGCAGCCGTGCCTGACAATAATCTTTCTTTTGGAATGCTCATTATATTCAACCCATATTTTTTGATTACACTAGACTAGCATTTTTTGGTGGCTTTATGCAAATTTTAGTTTCGGTTTTGGATGGGGATAATGCCTAGAATGTAATGCCGTCAAAACGCTTGTTTAGTGAAGGTGTGCGGCGTTTGCGGGTCATTTCGATGAGGCCGAGTTTGGTAAAACCATGGATTTGTACGGTGCAAGGATCACTGTAGGTTTCATTATCCAAAGTTTTCAGGAGTAGGGCTTCGTCTTTTTTATTGGTTTTCAGGAAATCAATAATGATAATCCCGCCAATATTTCTGAGCCGCATTTGGCGGCCAATTTCCTTGGCTGCGTCAATATTGACAGCCAAACGCGAGCGCTTGTCGCTGCCTTTATTCACATCAATAGCGGTGAGAGCTGCTGTTTCTTGGATGATAAGGCTGCCGCCGCCCGCAAGCATGACATAGCCCTGAAACAGAGATTCGATCTGCGCCAAAACATCACGATATTCCAGCAGAGCCAGATCGCGCGCCGCGTTCTCAAGCTCAACGGGCGTGATTTTTGTCACCAGATCAGGCGCAAAGATAGAGCACCATTCTTCGATTTGTGTAAAGTGATCCATCGTGACGACTTCGATGCGTTCAATCGGGTTGATGGCTTTATCGCCTAGGATTCGCTGGATTGAATCCGGCCCCATAGCGATTAGGGCTGGCTCTTTGCCTTCGAAATATTGTGATATGCCGCTCCACATTTCTTTTAAGATGCGGGCTTCGCGTTCCAGAATGTCGGTTTGTAAGTCAGCGGCGGAGGAGCGCAGGATAAACCCCTTCATCTTTTCGAGGTTGCCGATCATATCTTCTAATCGTTTACGCAGCTCTTTGCCTCTGATGCGCTGGGAAATGCGGTTTTTCTGCAATGTCGGGCAATAGATTAAGTATCGCCCCGCGATGGTGATATCCATGCTGACTTGTGCGTGTTTGTTTTCGTCATACCAAAGGTCATCTTCGTTGGCGATGTGGGCGATTTTGGCCTGAACGGCAATCATATCACCGGGGTGGAGGATTTTCCCGATTGGCTCGCTGCCGCCCTTGCAGGTGTTGCCCTCTTTATCCTGATAGCGCACATCTTTGTTATACAGCATACCGGTGTTGTCGCCATCCAGATCAACAAAAACAGCATCAAGGGAGGTGTCAACGCGCTCGACCTTGGCGTAATATATAGAACCATAACGGACAGTTTCGTTAACGGGATCAATCTCTAACCCATCCAGACGGCCATGATTCAACGCAACAGCCCAGATTTTTTCTTCATATTCTTCGATGAGTATATCTAACATGAACCTTCAGATCGTTGTGTAAAACAGCTGTTTATTCTTGCGGCGTTGTCGAGTGAAAAAAACCGTTCCCGCGCAAGATTTGCATTATATCATAAAGAGATAATCCGACCACATTAGAATATGATCCTTGGATAAATGATATAAATCCGGCGGCGCGTCCCTGAATGGCGTAACCGCCTGCTTTTCCGTCCCATTCGCCTGATTGGATGTAATCTTCTATATCCACAGTGGAAAGACGTTTGAATTTAACAACGGTATCGCATAGCCGCGTGCGGATTTGGCCATCGGCGGTGATAACGCAGATGCCGCCATAAACATGATGACGTCGCCCTGAGAGCAGGGTGAGACATTGGCGTGCCTGCGCTTCGTTTTCTGCTTTGGGAAGGATGCGGCGTCCGCAGGCTACAACGGTATCCGCGGCAATGATGAACTGGTCTTTGTGATCGCGCGCAATCGCTTGCGCTTTTTCTTGCGCTAAGCGTTGTGCTAAATCGCGTGGGCGTTCATCTTTATGCGGGGTTTCATCAATGTCCGCGGCAAGAACATCATTGGGCGTTACGCCAATCTGCGCGAGCAAATCGAGTCTGCGCGGTGATGCGGAAGCTAATATCAATGAAGAATGTTCAGTTTTGGCCGTCATGTTGGCCTTCTTTTGCTGTCAGGCTTATTTTTCGCGGAAAATAATGCGGCCCTTGGTCAGATCGTAGGGTGTCATTTCAACAACCACCGAGTCGCCTTGTAAAACGCGAATACGGTTTTTACGCATTTTTCCGGCGGTGTGCGCCAAAATAACGTGTTCATTTTCAAGCGTAACGCGGAACATTGCGTTCGGCAGGACTTCGGTGACTACACCTTTAAATTCAATGAGATCTTCTTTTGCCATGGGCTTTTATTCTTTTTCCTTATTTATCAAATAATTCAGTATTGTTTGTATACTGCTTGCGCGGGAGAATGCAAACACCTTTTAGGGAAAATAACGTGAAAGACGTTATTTATCTCATGATATGTGCTTTTCCGGTATGTAAAACGCAAATCAGGGTGAAAAGCCGCCTTGAGGTATTCATATCCAGCGTGATTTTATCGCTCAACCGTTCCATGAGTAATTCCGCGCCTTCGTTATGCAGGCCGCGTCTGCCCATATCGATGGCTTCAATGCGTGAGGGCTTTCCATCGCGCAAGGCTTCGTTATAACTATGGACGATCATGAAATAATCTTTGATTAACCGGCGGTAGGGCGTCAGTGACAAAACCAGATAGGGCAGGTCTGTCCCATTGTCATTTTGCATATGGAAGACGAGTTTGTTTTCCTCGATATATAATTCCAGATGATAGGGGCCGTTTGTATCGCCGATAGGGTGGAAGTGGCTGTTATGTTTAAGGTCTTCGAGCGCAATATTACAATCACGTTGCACAAGCGCGCCTTCATCCGGTGTATCTTGTCTGATCAGGCGGATGGTTTTGATTTTTGTTTTTGGCTGGTTGCTCATGTGCTGGGGGCTTTTTATTGGGTTTTAACGGCCGCACGAAACGCTTCTACCCATCGTGCGATCTCGGTGGGCATTGTTTTTTGAATGCTGCGGTTAACGATTAATCGCGACGATACGTCCAGTATCTTTTCAACTTCAATCATGTTATTGGCTTTGAGCGTGCTTCCTGTGGATACAAGATCAACAATTCTGCGCGCCAAGCCAAGGGCAGGGGCAATTTCCATCGCGCCGTTTAATTTGATGCATTCTGTTTGCACGCCGCGCTGTGCAAAGTGGCGCGCCGTCAGGGATGGGTATTTCGTCGCAACGCGGATATGGCTCCACTGCCGCGGGTCTTCGTTTTTGGCTTCTTCTTCGGGCATCGCGACAGACAGGCGGCAATGCCCGATATTCAAATCAAGCGGGGCATAGATTTCGGAATAGGAAAATTCCTCAATGGCGTCGCTGCCTACAACCCCTAAATGCGCCCCGCCATAGGCAACAAATGTCGCCACATCAAAGGCGCGCACCCGAATAATATCGAGGTTGGGGTGATTGGTCGTAAATTGCAACTTACGGCTTTTATCATTTGTGAAGTCATCTTCAGGAATGATGTCGCAGGCCTTCAGAAGCGGCATAAGCTCTTCGAGGATGCGTCCTTTGGGAACGGCGAGTATCAATTTCTTTTTGTCCGCGTATGTCATAGGCCTTATGTAACGTGAATAGCCTTAAAATCCAAGAGTCTTTATTGCGAAACTATCATTTATCATATTATGCCGCCTTTGGATGCGTTATATTTTGACAGGTTTTATGATAGGCAGAGGATTAAGCATGAAAAAAACATATATCTTTATGGCACTTTTTGGTTTTCTGGGGGGCGTTTTCGGCTCTCTTCTTGTAAGTAGTACGGCGCTGTATGCCGCGTCCCGTGATGGTAATTACAGAAACGTAACAGTTTACAATGATCAGGGAAAACGAGTCGGTTTTTTCGGTCCGTATAACCAAGGCGGCGGGTTTATGTTCTTGTTCAATGAAAAGGGCCAGACCGAAATTCAAATGGGGGCTTACGCTTCTGGCGCGGAAAAAGGACAGACATTGATCGGCATGAATGACCGTTCAGATCACTTGCGGTTCTTGTTTCGTCTGCATGGATCAAAGGATTCACCAACGTTGATAATGAAAGATTCACGCGGGCAAGACCGCATTGTCATGGGGCTTGATGGTCAAACAGAGGTGCCATATTTCAGATATCTTAATAGCTCGGGTGTTATGAAGGACTTACTGCGTTAAAACGCGCGTTGATGGCGTAGCGGAAACAAACGGAATGATTAAGCGGGGATAATATAATTGTGACAGATCTGGATTTTTATAAAAATATCACGCCTTTTTCAGGGTTCTCCAACGTCTTTGACGAGGGGCTTCAATGCGATGTTCCGCGCGGGTGGTTCATCGTTCTCGCCGATGTGAAGGGATCAACGCAAGCGGTGGCCAAGGGGCAATATAAAGACGTTAATGTCGTGGGGGCATCGTGTATTATTGCCGTGTTGAATGCTGTGGGTCGGGTCGATATCCCTTATGTTTTCGGTGGTGACGGCGCGAGTTTCCTAATCCCGGAATCTTTAATGGCGGCGGTTGCGGGCGCGTTAATTGATACACAACAAATGGCGCGTGATGTGTTTGGCTTGTCGCTTCGTATTGGCGCGATTTCTGTTGCGGAGGTTCAAAATGCCGGACAACGCCTTGCTGTGGCGAAATATGCCGTATCGGATGTGATTAATATTGCGATGTTTCATGGTGGCGGCCTTGCCTATGCAGAAGGGGTTATAAAGTCACGGGATGGCACATCTGAATATGCCTTGGATCAATGGGCGGAGAATAATCGTACTCAAAAAGCGGATTTTAGCGGGCTTCAGTGCCGATGGAATCCGGTTGCCGCAACCAAAGATCAGATTGTTACCTTGATGGTGACATCGCGCGCGGGTAATGATGTCTATGAAAGGGTGATTGAAAAAATTGCCGATATTTATGGCGGAAAAGAGGAGTATTCTCCCGTGACAAGTCAGGGAATGTCACTGTCACCGAAACCCCAAAACCTGAAGCAAGAATTTGGCGTCCAAACACACGGTAAGGGGCGTTTGACGAGATTTTTATATATGATGAAATTGGGGATTGAGAGCATTATGGGCATGACTTTGTTTAAATTTGATCTTCATGCCGCTGGGATTGAGGGTAAGAAATATATTGATGATGTTGTGACTAATACGGATTTTCAGAAATTCGATGACACGCTGCGTATTATTTTGGATAGCCGGAACGCGCAAACCGAAGCGTTGCTTGCTTATTTGGATGACCAATGTAAAGCCGATGATTTATTTTACGGTGTGAGTATTTCGTCATCTGTGATGATGACGTGCCTGATTTTTGAACGTACGGAAAACCATTTGCATTTTGTTGATGGTATGGCGGGCGGTTACACGATGGCGGCGAAGAACATGAAAGAGCAGATACGCGCAATTGAAACGGTAGCGGCGGCGAAGACGTCATCTTCGGCATCTAATGTATGAGTGTTTAACCGTTTGACGGGTCGTGATCAGGATCAAAATCATGCGGGCTGTCATCTTGCGACGGGTCTTCGGGCGCCGAATGATAAGGGAAATTGAAGAGCACATTGGAACCGGCGACCGGATCATTATTGATGTGTTCTTGTATGGCTCTGATTTGTGTCGCAACCTTTTCTTCCAGTGCGGATCGATTGGTACGCAAGGCAAGTGCGCCGATGTGATCAATCAGGCTTAGGCCTAAGGCGGCGGTGCCATTTGATATTGCGCCGTTTTCCTTCATCTGCAGATCGGCATTGGTGAGAACCTGTTCGATTTGTTCCGCGATATGCACCATGTGCAGGGTTTTGCATTCCGGGCTGGTATATGATTTTTGGAACAAGCGTCCGTGTTCTTCGTAAAAACGTTCCGTTGTTGAAATCATATCCATGGCATTTTTACCGATTAACGCGCCGTGCAAATCTTCGTCGGGGGCGCGCCTGATAATGGATGCGCCCATGGATGCGGCGTAAAGCGCGCTTGGTGCGGCGTTAATTCCTGCCGTTGCATTCAAATATTCTGCGCCATGTTCATGTAAAATTTTGGTTGCGCGCATGCGTTCTTGCTCAATAACGCCCTCAATATCATCGGGGTCGAGGGGGCCAAATTCATCCAGAATAAAACGAAATTGCAGCAAGTAGGCGTTGCGCGTTTCGCGGGTTGGTTCAATGCCCTGTGCGTTCATAAAATCCTGATGGGCGCTTTCGGCGAAAGTCATAAGCCCATGCGCCTTGATAGAGGTAAACGCCTTTGTTTCGGCTTCACGCTGTTTGTTGTCGACAAATGCTTCTTTGAGCGCCATATCACCCCCGACATGTTTGTAACTTTATTACGTTTACTTGGGGTGATGGTAGAATATTGTTTATCTTTGTTCAAGAAATGGATCGTGGAGCGATATGTTTTCTGCGCATATCTTAAGTGCTATTCACCACTTACCCGTGAGATTTTTGCGCCGACGCCGCCGAGTTTGCCCACGATATCTTCGTAACCGCGTTCAAGGTGATAGATACGGTTGACGGTGGTTTCACCTTCGGCGACCAGTCCGGCAAGGACGAGGGCAACGGAGGCACGTAAATCTGTGGCCATTACTTCCGCGCCTGTCAGGGTTTCAACGCCGCGAACAATGGCGGAGTTTCCTTGCGCGGTGATGTCTGCACCCATACGGCTGAGTTCCGGTACATGCATAAAGCGGTTTTCGAAAATGGTTTCGGTGACCATACCCGCACCTTGCGCAATGGTCAGCATCGCCATGAATTGCGCTTGCAGATCAGTGGGGAAGCCGGGGTAGGGCTCTGTCATGATATCAACGCCTTGAATGCGCTCAATCTCGCGGTGGACGATAATGTCTTGTCCTGATTGTGCCACTTCTATGCCGGCTTGCGATAGGTGTCCTAAAACCGCGCTTAAATCGTCAATACGTGCATTTTCAAGGGTGACCGTTCCACCAGCCATGCCTGCGGCAATAATGTACGTTCCGGTTTCGATGCGGTCGGGGATAATGCTGTGATGTGTGCCTTTAAGTGCTTTTACGCCTTCGATACGAATTGTATCGGTTCCTAATCCTTCGATCTTCGCACCCATCTTAATCAAACATTCGCCCAAGTCTTTGATTTCAGGTTCTTTTGCAGCGTTCACAAGGGTGGTTGTTCCGTTCGCCAGCGTGGCTGCCATCAAGAGATTTTCGGTCGCCCCGACGGACACTTTCGGGAAGAGAATTTTTGCACCTTGTAGCCCGCCTTTGGGGGCTTTTGCATGAATATAGCCTTCTTCCAGACGGATGTCGGCGCCCATTTCCTCTAATCCCTTGATATGCAAATCAACGGGACGCGTGCCAATCGCACAACCACCGGGCAGGGATACTTTGGCCTCTCCAAAACGTGCGAGCAATGGGCCAAGCACAAGGATAGAGCCACGCATTTTACGCACAATGTCATAGGGCGCGGTATAGGTTTCAATCGCGCTGGCATTGATCGCCATCGCATCGCCATCGCGTTTGATCGCGCAGCCCAGATATTCCAGTAACTCAACTTGTGACTTCATGTCACGCAATGTGTTCGGGCTGTTTTGAAAATACATGGATTCTGCGGTTAACAAAGATGCGCACATCAATTTAAGCGCACAGTTCTTTGCGCCACTGATCGGTATGATACCATTAAGCTGTGCGCCGCCGATAACCTTGATTTTATCCAGTGAAGAGGATTTGACAGGATTTGCCGATTGAAACACTTTTTTCCCGTTCTTAAAGTCGGGGAAGAGTGACTCCACGTTGTCCCATGTATTTCCCGCTGCGGTCGGCGTAGCTTGTTTCACACGCATCACTCCCTTTAAAAAACAAAAATTGTGCAATGCCCTCATTGGCGTAAACACGTGCCGGAAGGGGGGTTGTGTTGGATATCTCCAACGTGACATGGCCTTCCCAACCCGGCTCTAATGGTGTCACATTAACAATTAATCCACACCGCGCATAGGTACTTTTCCCCAGACATATCACCAGCACATCTTTCGGGATGCGGAAATACTCAATTGTATGGGTCAGTACAAAACTGTTGGGCGGTATTACACAAATATCGCTCTTCCTGTCAACAAAACTCTGATCTGAGAAGTTTTTGGGATCAACCAACGCATTATCGACATTGGTGAAAATCTTGAAATCTTCGGAGCAGCGCGCATCATATCCATAAGAAGAAAGCCCGTATGAAATAGCGCCATCACGTTTTTGCTTTTCAACAAAAGGTTCGATCATCCCTTCATTTTGCGCCAAATGTCTGATTTGGTGATCGGCAAGAATACCGGGCTGCATGATGTTGTTATTTTCGTTATTTGCTTGGGGGAGTGCCATCTTTACTCTCTTTACTCTGTTGTTTTTCGCTCTTCGCCTTGGTTTTGCGGCGTTTCAAATTGTCACGCAACGCGGCGGCGCGCTTATCGAGCTTCTGATCTTTGGGCGTTTTTGTCATGATGACACAGTACTAAAAAATCACCGCTGTGTAAGAGAAAAAAGTGTTCTACAGGGTGATTTCTTTGGGGATAGAGATTACTTGTTCAGGTGGTTGTATGGATCATCATCAATTTCAGGCGGCGGAAAAACGGGCGCGCTGACGGCTTTTACGGTATCTGAATTGACCAAAAGGCACAGTGTTGTGCGGATTTTCTCTGCTAATTCAGGTTCTATGTTGGAAATATAGATGCTGACCGTATCATCCATGACGTGAATATTGCGGTCGATATCTTTAAGCGGAACATGCACCTGCGGGCAGGATTTAAAATCAATATCCGAATCTTTGTAAACCAATGTGATGGTCGCGCCGCTGTAATTTTGGATGATGCCGGATTTCTTGAAGGCTTCGGACATATCGATACGCGCCAGTTTCTTTTCTTTATCATAGCTGGCTTTGTCTATCGCGATGATAAGCGCGTCATGTGTTGCTGTGTCTGCAATCGGCATGACGTGTGATAGCACGGGGGAGGGTGGTGGAAGGTCATACATGGAATGCTTATCCTGATCTTTGCTGTTATATACAGACTTTCGTCAGGTTATGTTAAAAAGTTACAACCAAGGCGATTGCCAGAAAGGGGTAATGTACGCTAATTTTCAAAACCGCGTGACATTAAATTTTTTTTATTGTATTTTTCCGCACATCTTTAAAAGATGCCGCGGTAGCTCAGTGGTAGAGCGCGTCATTGGTAATGACGAGGTCGACAGTTCAATTCTGTCTCGTGGCACCATTTACAAATTTTTTTATTTTAACATCACCAGGCAATCCAAACGGGTGCATGAATGGAAGTTTGATGCACTAGTATAGAGTGCATGCTGCATTTTTTTTGTACCAGCATAATCTTGAAACTTTGGATAATCTCGCTAATATATGTTTTCATTTATAGGGGGGCTAAGCTATGCGCGTTTTATTCAGTGTTTTAATGACAGGTCTGGTCTTGTTTGGTGCGTCTGCACAGGCGCAATCAAACGGTGGTGAAACAACAGTGAATGAGATGAAGCGTAAGAGTGATGAGTGTCGTGCTAAGCGGTATATCATCGAAGACCTTGAGGTGCCGGCTTTTAAAACATGCATACATTCTTGCTCCGCATCAGATACTTATTTTCAGCGCTCTATGAACGGCACTCCGCCATCAAAAGAAGAAGTTAAGCGCACTGTTGAGGCATGCAATGCATCGCATAAAGAAGTCATGGAAATCGTTGCAAAGACGCAGGGTGTTTCACCTTCTGTGCGCTTGGGATTAACGGCTTTAGACTACCAAGACAAAATGGATCGTCATCATAAAAGATGTTTAGATACTCAATCAGTAGAAGCTTGTGATTGTGCGACAAAAAACCTGTCTGCGAAGCTCAATGTCGCGTATAGAAGCATAGAGCGCTCCTATCCACGTGCGCTGGTTGGCTGTAAAACAGGAAAACATCCCCTATATTAAGCGTTTTCTAAAACTCAAAATAGCGACAAGTTTGCGAATATTTTTTAATATGCTGAATGTTGTGTCCGAAGTTGAAAATGTGAAGGGTGTCACTTTCGAAGCTTTTACTATACGCAAACTGTTTACAAGTGGTTTGTTCTTATTATTTATTTTGCGTGATTAATTTTAACATCTTATCCAATCCTCAAAAATATTAAATAATGCGTTCGATGTTTCTCTATCTAGCTGCACCATCTTTCTCTTCATAGAAATCTACAGGTCGCCATTACCCCTTGCTGGCTATTACAGTGTGGGTTCTCCAGATTTTTGGACATAGTTAGCGAAGCTTATTTAATAATGGTTGTATTGGTGTTAAACTGCGCAACAATTTTATTGAAAGGATTTACTATGGAAGATGAAACGTTAGTGGTTTTGAGTAAGATCGAGGCGCTTAATATTGAGCATCTGAATTTGGATGATGAGAATGATCCTAATGCTAGTGGACGTTGCCGTATTTACAATTCCAGTAAAGATAAAATAGGGTGTAAGAATGTTTCCTCTGAGAGTGCATGTCAAGAATGGGCACAATGGAAAGATGCGTATGCTTACGGGTGGGCGCCAGGCTATAGTTGTTAAGCACACTGTTTTTATCCTTAACACGACGCCTGCTAGTTTTTATCCAATCCCAGATAATCAACAATCTTTTCAGGCAAGGTCATGCCGTATTTATTGATGAGCACTTCGTTTAGAGTTTTGGGGGAGTGATCGGCGCCGTCCAGAAGTAAAAGCTCATAATTGACGCCGGATTTTTGGAAAACCTCTTTTGTGTGCTCTTGTGATTTATAATCAGTCTTTTTGTTAATGCCGGCTGTTGTGTGTCCGCCAGCGACGGGGAGGTTGGCATCCTGCGCGCCGTGAATATTCATGATCCGGCTGCCTTTTGCATGCGGGCATGTTTCCAAATTCATCTGCAGCGTACCAGACAGCGTAATAGCGTCTTTGTATAAATTGGTTTCGCAAATAACGCGCTGGGTCATCATAGCGCCGTTGGAATGCCCCGTGCCGTAGACGTTACTTTTATCAATACCGTATTTTTCGTTCATGACATCAATCACATGACCGATAAATCCGACATCATCAATGTCGTTGGTTTGGGGCTGGCCACAGCAATCGCCCACGTTCCAACCTTTGAATTTATCGGATAGTTTTCGCGCAACCTGCGTGCCGTCAAGATAAGCCACGATAAAATTATGTTTATCAGCAAGCGGATCAAGGCCGATATAGTTTTTGATTTGCGCGGCGTTTCCAAAACCGCCATGCAAGACGATAAGAAGGGGGAGGTTCTTTTGTGTTTTATAAGAGGCGGGCGTATATACGATGAAGGTACGATCACCGATTGATTGTGTTGCGGAATGCCCATGCCCCTTTGTGTATAGCCCTTCTGCGGAGCCATGATCTTTTTCTTCGTCCTTTTTGGCCTTTATTTTTTTCTGAATGATGTTTTCCATGATCTTTCCTTTTATCCCGCCGCCTTCGCGTGCATGGGAAAGATGTGGCAGGGAGATAAATGATAAGAGCAGTGCTACGTGCAGTACGCCGCGCATTTGAGCCTGATGGAACATGCTTAATCCTTTATGTGTGAATTCTATATAGAGTTAGACGCATGGTGGGCTTTAATCCTTCGAAAAAACATCAGATAGCGTTTGGTGGATGTGGCGGCGATGTGTTTTTCATCTCTTTATCTTGAAAAGGATTATAGTCCGAGATTATCCAAAAGATTGGCTTCGCCTTTGCTATCATGGCATTGGGTTAAACGCTCTAATGTTTCTTTGCCGTGGTAATTATCAATATCTTTGATTGCATCATAGGCGGGGTTGGGATCAACATCCGGGTTATCACGCAGAATTTCCAGAACATCGGAAATGACATCTTCATCGGGGTTGGTGATAATGACCGCCGCCAAGCGCGCAGTGGTTTTCGGGTGTTTTTCGGAAAGTAATGACAAACTCATGATAAGTGAGGCATTTATATTGCTATCGACATCTTTGTTTCTGCCTAGTTTTATTTCATCGACGAGAGCTTGGCAGACCGCTTCCGCATCATCAGGGTTGTGCCCCGCCCAAGCGGCAAGTCCGGCAGCGAGAGAAATCTTTATTCTTTCAACATCTCTGCCAGCTTGTAAAAACAGGTTGGCAACGCGAGAGTTATCCTGATTTTTATCGCCGGATTTTTCTTCTGCCTCCATGGCTTCGCGCCAATGTTCCCCGTACTCTTTTGTCAGAAGATTAGTGACAGCATTCAGGTGGTTATAATCTTTGGCGAGTTTTTTCGCGATTGAGCCTGTGATGTGGGCGTGGTGTTCCGCCCAATCGGGCAGGCTTTCGGCCAAAACCAAATTGACACCCATGCCTTTATGCTCTGCCAGTCTTTGTGCGACTTGTTCCGCCGCATCGGGGTTTTTGTCGATCCAGTCTGCCAACCCTTTTGCGAGGGCGATATTAACAACCCGATCATCTTTTTCGATCATTTTTAATGCGCCTTGTGCGGCGCTTTCTGGCGACAGATCGGTCCATTTTGGCAATTGCCGTGCCAGCGCGCGCTTAACATCTTTGTCAGCGTCGCCTGCCAAGGTCGTGAGTATGGCATTGCCTTCTGCATGTTCTTGTGGGTCGCCACTTTCAATTTTGTTGAGGGCTTCGGGAATAATAATGTCGATTTTCTTTTGTGTATTTTTGGAACGTTTTAATTGATCCAGAGCCAACTCAAAGGATTCAGACAGATGTAATTCCGGAGGCGTGTTTTGTTGTTCCGAGGCAGGGGGCTGCTCTTCGGCGATGTTTGAACTTTTTGTTTCTTCTGTCATTCTTTTGCCCTGTCACAAAAAAAATATTGAAATCAAAAATCACATTTTTTAATTTTATGGATGTGTACCACACATTAGTGCAGAAGTATTTTTTTGTCAAAGGCTGCTTTCCATGGTTGTAAGGAACACAATGGATGGTGAGCGGGGCTGTGACATTGCCCTTCACATGGGGATAGATGTTTTTTGCGTTGGGCTGTATTATATAAAGATAGTAAGCATTAGGGTGAGCTCTGTACTTCGTGTTTTTACTAATATATTATTTACCAATAGTATTTATACTGACACTCACTGTTTTTTAGTTAGGAGAATGAACGTATGCGTTCGGTTTTGTTTACAATATTTGGTATATTTGCGCTTTCTATACTTCCGTTAAGTGTTTCTGCAGACACTGGTGCTGTGGATTCTAACGTCTCTGAGGGTGTCGAGCAGGTTGCAAATAATGAATCGGTAGATGCCCCGCCGAATGATGTTGTGCTGACGCAAGAGGAAATTATTACAGGTCTAAAAGAGATATTACGCATAGGCACGGAAAAAGCCGTTGCGAAATTAGCGGTGAAGGATGGTTTTAATAAGAATTTTGATGTGCGCATTGCATTGCCGCAATCTTTGAAGCGCGTTAGAATTTCTCTCAATGAATTGGGGAATGTTGAGCCCGTAGAAACGCTTGAGTTGCGTATGAACCGTTCAGCAGAGGGCGTTACCCCCTTGGTGGCCGGTTATTTCATAATGGGCATCAATCAATTGAAGTTCAAAGATGCAGAAAAAATATTGGATGGACAAAATGATGCCGCCACGGAGTATTTGCGCAAGAAGATGGAAGCAGGGCTTGCAAAAGTCGTGCGCCCACACGTGAAGAAAGAAATGATGGCTTCGGGAACATATGGTGCTTACAATTACATGATGGATCAATATCGCCGTATTCCGTTTGTGCCTAATGTCCGCGGGGATGTCGAGGATCACATGGTAAAAGGCATTATGGACGCATTGTTTTTATATATTGCACGGGAAGAAACTCTCGTCAGAACTAATCCTGATGCGCGCCCCACAGAACCAATTATAAAATTGTTCACAAAAACTTGAATCTTAAGCAGCCCAACAAACTGAGCGTTTTTAAAGAGGGTTGCTTTGGGACTTGATTAAAGCTCAGGCACAGCCAGCGTATCGTCAAGATCATCGTGCATCAGGTCTTCTGCTTCCGATTTGCGCTGTTCTCTAAAACAAAAACCACTGTAATCTGTACTTGCAGAGGATCGCAGCATACCGCAATTATCGGTCTTGATTGCGAAATCAACCATACTTTGTTGTTCTGGTGTTATGCGCTCTCGTAATCCTTCATCGGCTTTGTCGTTGCCCTTTTCCCATGCATAGCCAAGGCCAAGTGTCGCGGCCAAAGCAATCCCTGCCCACAAAGAACCGGACATGATTTTCTGACCTGTTGTTCGGGTGTCGTTGTTATCTGTATGTTCCATAAATATCATCCCTTATTTTTGTTCGTGTCGTTTTATAGCAAAAGGTTACGAGAACTACAAATTCATATGTAATTCACGGGCAAGCACAATTCTTGACAGTACGATCATAATTCCATTAAAACGGAGTGTCTTTAAGTAACAACAACATATAAACAAAAAAGAGGGTCACTTGAGTCAGTCCAAACCAGTAGAAATAAATATGACCGCCAGAGATGGTATTCAATCGAACCATGGCACGAATATCCCTGCGGAGCATGTTGTTCAGGCCTATGCGCATGCGCATGATTATGGTGTGTCTTCTGTCCAAACGGCGGGCGGAACATTCCACGATTTGCCTGTTAAAAAGGGCTGGAACCCGTTTGATTATAACGGTGTGATTACCGACCATTTTAAGGGCATGACGCAGACCGCATTGATCCGTGGTGAGTGTGGATTGAATTACGGGCGTCAATCATTGGATACGTTGGACTATCTCGTGACGCGATATTCCGAAATGGGTATTAACCGTTGGCAGAATTTTCACGCGATGAACGACATTAACATGTTGCGCGGTGTGCCGCTGATCACCAATCGCTTGCAAAGCGAAAAGGGGCTGAATGTTGTGACGCAAGGCGCAATCACTGTTCAGGAAAACCCGAATACGCAGGCTCAACAGCAACGTATCTTGGATGATATTTATACCTTCGCAAATCAGTTGGTTGAAACGGGACATAAGGGATTTTATATCAAGAATGCCAACGGTATTCTAAGACCGGATTTCACAGCCGCTTTGGTTGAGGGATTAAATCAACGTTTTGATGAAGACACACACCTGCACATGCATAATACGTATGGCCATGCCTATGCCAATTACTTGGCCGCTATTGAGGCTGGCATAACAGGCGTTGATGTCTTGCCTGATGCATTGGGTGAGGGCACAGCGCAGCCAACATTGGGTATGTTGGTTTATGCGATGCAAAAGTCCGGCAATGATTCCGTTATCGCACGGCTTCCAGCCGGTATTGATATGGATGCAATCGCGCAAGATCGTGATGCGATGCTGGTGATGCGCGCGACATATTCCCAAACTGAGATGCCGTTTGATATCGAACGCATCAGAATAGCAGAAGCCGCTGGCTCTGCCGGCGGTGCGATCAGCGCCTTAAAGGGCATGGAAATTATTCAGGGCGTCGCGCAATCTCTTGGAACAGAAGACTGGGACACGTTACAGCGCGCGATTTATGAGCAAAAAGCAAAAAACAGAGAAGCACTCGGTTTTCCAACGAATGTCACACCGCATGAAATGATGCAAGATGTGCAGGCTGCGGCAGATGTTATGACGGGGCAGCAATTTAAAACATTTTCCCCAACCACACTGGCTTATTTGGTGGGGGATTTGGGTAAGGTGTCGGACACGGTTGATCCGGCGTTGCAAAAGCGTGCGCTTGATTTCTTTAAGCTTGATGCTGTGCGTCCACTGAAGCCGATTGAGGAGCTTGAGCCGGCATTGCCTAAGGCCAAAGCCAAGTTGATTGAAAAAGGTATTGCAAACCCAACTGACGATCAGGTTGCAATCGTGGCAAGTTCCGGCGCGGATGGTGAGAAACTTGTTCTGGGGCAAAAGGCACCGCAAAACCCGCGTTATTTACTCCGCGCGCAGCAAGAGGGCGGACCACTCTATGAAGTTGCCCCGACAATGTTCAAGATTGTTTACGATGCTGTGGAGCTTACAAAACTGCGCGAAGGCTTTTATGATGGTGTGAACGGACAAGATGAGCGCGCCAAACATTTAGAGGCAACCATTGCCGCAGATGTTCAATTCATGGAAGCATGTTTGAAGGATGATGGCTGTGATCGCCATGTTGCGCGTAAGGCGACGGGCTATATCAACACATTTGCGAAAAGAATGGGTGTTGATAGTGCGATTATTCCAAATATGGATTTGGCATCATTCCCGCGTGGCCCCGTCACAATCAATCCGGCGCTTTCGCAACGTAAGGGGCTTGAGGGCGTTTTGGATTCTTCCGAGGCATCAACAGCAATCGGCCCTATGTGGCAGAAAAACACAAAACCTGAGACCTTTGAAGATTTAATAGATGAAGAAGGTGCTGTGACAGATCTGGAGCTTGCCTTTGTGTCTGCGGATGATCCCGAACATTTGGGGGATTCTGATCCTTTCGATGATTTGGGGGAGAACCCAACGGTTCAATAACCTTATGAGCATGAAAATCATCGGCCTTTTAGGCGGAACAAGCTGGCCATCGACGCCGCAATATTATGAATATTTGAACACGCGAATCTCGAACGCCTTGGGTGGGCATCGTAGTGCACGGATAATTCTGTATTCTATTGATTATCACCCGATCAAATCCTTATATCCTGATGGGTGGGATGATATCCCTAAATTATTGGGTGAGGAGCTAAAAGCCTTGGACGGTATGGGGCCTGACTGCATATTGATATGTAACAATACGTTGCATAAAGGATATGACTTGCTGGTAGAACAGCAGGAAATCGCGTTGATGGGGCAGGTGATTCACATTGTTGTCGCAACGGCAAAACATGCGATGGAGATGGGCTGCAAGCGTGTTTTACTCATGGGAACGAAATTCACCATGGAAGACGGGTTTTTTAAGGATCGTTTACAGTTTTTCGGCTTGGACGTTGATGTCCCTAACGCGCAGGATCGCGAAGAAATTCAGGAAATACAAACGCAAATCGCCGCAGGGCGCATGGACGAACGTTTCCGCGACCAATTCAAGGCGATGTTGAGCCGTTATCGTGGTTATGATGCGGTGATTTTGGGCTGTACGGAGCTACCACTTGCTATTGGTGAAGCTGAAACAGATATGCCGATTATCAATCCTGTGCATGTGCAATGCGATGCCGCGGTGAAGTTGGTCTTGGCATCAGTAAAAGATCAAGACGCTGCGTCGCATGCAGGCTCGGCAATATCCTGATCAGTATCTTTTTTGATTATCATCATCCAGATAATTGCCATAAAGACGCCCTTAGCGCGCGGCAAAATAATTGCGCTCAACCCCACGATAAGCAAGCAAGGCAGTAAGATTTCCAGCCAGAGCTTATCCAAATTCCATTCCAGCATGAAAAACACGAACGGCATGGTTAAATGGCCTGTGATCAGAACGGTTAACCATGCGGGGCCATCATCAGCCCGCAAGACGTTAAAATCCTGCGCGCAATGGCTGCAGGCATCATAGGGGGTGATATAGCCATGCAGGATTTTACCCACGCCGCATTTTGGGCATGTGTTAAAAAACCCGCGTTTTATAATTTGTTTTTTATTCACTGTGTTGCTCATCATACTCTCCCCAGCTGTGCTTGAGGTTTAACCAGATTATTTGTTTTGTGTCTATGTTTAATTCCCCGCGCTCTTTAATCGGCGGGGAAAATCACAGCATAATATAGGGCTTTGAATGACAACCCTTCAGCGTCTTCTCTTCGGGTGGTTCGCCTTGTTGTTGGCACAGGGTTAAGCATTGCTGGCATACCCAAAGGCTTAGGGATTTAATGGATTCACCATCTATCGGGGCGCGGCATAATTCAATGCATTGTTGTGTGCAATCGGCGGCTTGTGCCTCGCCGCTGTTGTTATCTGCGGGAGGTTCTTGTGCGTAAGTCTGCCCCGCAAAAAACAAAACGAATATGCACGTAATGAGTTTAAGACATTTATATAGCGTCATAATATGCTGCCTCTCTAATAGCCTTCGACGTTTCGAAATGTGTATGCGCCGGTTCTGCCATCCCTTGTTTGGATGGAGGCGCGGCCGATCAGGTACTTTTCATGCACCGCCCCGAATACGCGGCTGTCGTGTGAGTAATCGCGGTTATCGCCCATCATAAAATAATGCTGATCGGGTACGGTAAAGGGCGGGGTGTTATCAAGGCGTTCATGATCTGTTTTGTTCAAGATGCTGTGTGTTTTACCATTGGGAAGTGTTTCAATATATTGATCTAAAACAATTTTATCTGTTAGCTGGTAGGGTTCTGCCTTCGTGCGTTCAACTTTTTGATTGTTGATATAGAGCTCGCCTTGTTTCATCTCTATGACATCACCGGGCAACCCGATAACGCGTTTGAAATAATCAATGGATGGGTCGCTCGGCAGGGCAAAGACAACGGCATCGCCGCGTTCAGGGGCTTTGTTCCAGATACGGCCGTCCCACAATTTGATCTCGAATAAAACAGCATATTGGCTATAACCGTAGGCTGATTTTTTCATGAATATGAAATCGTTAGGCGAGAAGGTCGGTTCCATAGAGCCTGATGGGATATAAAAAGGTTCGTAGAAAAAAGTCCGTCCGATGAGGGCTGTGCTTATGAATAACGTAAGCCCCACAGTGATCGGCGGTATGATTTTTGAAAACCATTTTAAGTCTTCGTACTTGTTGAAGTGATAAGCCAGATAAGTCGCATGCAGCGCGCCGATGACATAGAATGTCAGTGTTGAACCTATATCGATCATTGTAAATGTGGCAGCATCAAAGGCAGACTCTATGCCCATAAGCGCCAATGCAAGGGTGATGGTGAAGGCGATATAGAAAAGCGTCCACCAGCCGCGATTGACATACATCATGCCGAACATTGGGCCGAAAAATAAGGTGAAGAAGAACGTAAACCACGGGCCGCGACTTTTGATGGTTTTGTATATGCCCATGGGATTATCCTGTCATTTGCCCTGACCATCCGGCATTAACATCAAGGGTGATGCCGGAAATATAATGCGCGTTATCAGACGCCAAAAACGCAGCAGCATTCGCGATTTCTTCGGGATGGATAGAGCCGGTGGGCAGGCTGTGATAGCTTTTGACAAGTAAATCCATAGCGGTATTGCTGATGTTTTTTATGGGGTTGTCGGTGTCTTCGCCTTGCCACATAACCGTTTTAACGGCGGTCGGGGCAATCGCATTGGCGGTGATTTTATAGCGCCCCAAATCAAGGGAGAGGGATTTCATTAAACCGATTACCGCCCACTTGCTTGCGCTGTAAGATGCCAATTCCGCGACGCCGCGACGCCCCGCAACCGAACTGATGGCAATGACGCGCCCGCCATATTTGCTTTTCTTTAAATGCGCGATTGCAGGATGCACCGTATTGGCAACACCCGCGACATTCACATTCATGATTTCTTTGAAGATGGTTTCGTTTTCATTTTCAAAGCCCGCGCCATTGGATATGCCTGCATTTGCAATGACGATATCTAATCCGCCAAAAGTTTGGACAGCATTGTTAATAGATTCAAGCATTTGTGCGCGGTTTCTTACGTCAGCAATGAGCGGTATAGCGCCAACCCCTTGTTTTTTAACGAGGGCTGTGGCTTGCTCCAGATCTTGTCTTGAGGAGAGCGGGTAGGAGATAATGCCCTGAAGCGCGTTCGGGCTTGCAATATCCAACAGGGCGATATTTGCCCCTTGTTGTGCGAGTTTCATGGCCATTGCCAAGCCGATACCACGCGCCGCGCCCGTGATGAGGGCGGTGCGTCCTTTTAATGGTTTATCGGTTGTGTCGCCTTCGGAACCTTCCGCGGCGCGTACAACGCCCGGTAAAGAGGCAAGCGCAACACCGCTTGCGGTAACCAAACCTGCTTTTTTTATGAAATCGCGGCGCGATGCATCATCTGCGTCGTCTTTAGGTTTGTTGTTTTCGTTGTCCATAAGGTCACTGTTCAGGCGTTACTCGCTCTGTGTTTGTGCTGGTTTTGTTGTCTCGTTTTCGCTTGTCACGCAATTACATTTATAGAGTTGAAAGTTTTCCGCATCCTGAACGCGCAAGGAATCTTCGCAAGTGAGTTGGATTCTTGAGTCTTTATCTTCGTATTCAGTGCCGTCTTCATCCGAGTGTTTGAAGAATTTTTGAGATATTTTAAAATGGGTCGTAACCTCATTTTTTTCAGCGTCAAATTGCGCGCTCGTGAAATCAATATCCATGCTTGTGCGTACACTTGTGTTTTTGTGATTTTCAACAAACAGGATCATGCCATCTTTGCCATAGGACACTTCACCATCATCATAATGGAGGAAGTCATCAGCAAAGCGTTTGTCAATGATGGACAGTGCGGTATCGTAATCTGATGTATTCATCTTATCCTGCAATTCCATATAGAAAGCTTTTACATTCGTTATGGTGTCTTCCGACGATGTGCCGGACGCTTGAGAAGCGGAAGGCATCATAAATGAGGCGATAGCGCACGCGATGATCAAATGTTTTTTCATGTTAACCCTCTTATATTTTGGCTGCATTGATTTCTATTGTCGGCATTTGCGGTAAAAAATGCAACAATTAAAAGCAACGCCGATATTGTCAGGCGTTGCAGTTTTCCAATAAAAGCCCCGTTATTTTTATGGTTTCACAGGTTTTTCGCGGACTGTGCGTGGTAAATCCTGCGGCATTGTTGGGGGCATGAGTGTTTCCGGTGCGAAAGCGGTGTCGCTATTGTTGCAATTCACAGAAAGCTCAAGAAGTTCCGGCCATTTATCAACCCAGCCCACATCATGCTCTGCTTCTTGGATCAGCATGGTTTGCACGCAATTTGTTGGTGGCATGGATTGAAGGAAGCTGTGTAAAACGGTTGGGGGAACAACACCGTCACGTCCGCCGATAAAATGGTATTGCGGCATTTTTGTCAGTGTGCTGGCTTCGTTCACGGGGTTACGTGATTCGCTGAACGGGGGAATGCCCGATAATGTCGTGTAGGCATCATGGTCTAAAATACCGGCAACAGTGCGCAAGGAAACAACATCTTTACGCTGTGATGCTAGTAATGAGGCGATGGCCGCGCCACCAGAATAACCAATAAGGTTGAACGTATGGATGTTATAGCGATTTGCAATATCATCCAGTGCAATATTGTATGAATCAATTACCCCATCAGAAAAACTGGACGCTGCGTTGTAGTCAGTGCTGCAATCCGCAGTAACGGTGAGCATGCCTGTATATTGGCATGGGCGGGCAATATAAATCACATTCTCGGCATCGTCTTTTGACGCCAAATGTAGGGCAACAGGATTAAACGGTGTTGCGCTGCCCGCGGCAGTGCTTTCGCCTTCGATATAGATATTAGCGTAGCCGCCGCGATCATGAATGCGTTCATATGCGCGCAAAATGAAAGGATCAGCGGATATATCACGTTTGATCATCCATGCCGGTGCGGCAATGCGTTGCGCCGTTTCGGTGCGCATATACGGGTAAGTTGTCGCGATACAACCACCGAGGGCGAGCATGGCAAGGACGCCAGCTTTGATGGAAAGGGAGTCAAAAAATCTGCTAATTTTCATGCGTTAAGAACCATATATATGTGTGATGTTAGATTATAATCCCTATGACGCTAACACTTCTTTACAGGCGAATCACTACCCGAAGCGAAGTTTTTCATATGTTTCCACCCTTTTTTCTAAAATACTGTGGAAAGTGCTTTTTTTCGCGTTATCCAAGTGCTGTATTTTGATTTTGAAGGTGGTGTTTAATCAATAATGATTTCTATCGGGGTGTGGTCGGATGGTCTGTCCCATCCGCGCGGCGTTTTGTTGATGGTGCACGCGGTTAATCGGTCTGCCATCACGGGGGAGAGTAGAAAGTGATCAATGCGTATGCCGTTGTTTTTCTGCCATGCGCCGGCCTGATAATCCCAGAAAGTATATTGCTCTGCGCGTGTGTCCAGTGTGCGGAAGGCATCGGTTAACCCAAGGTGGAGCAAACTGCGAAACGCCGCGTGTGTTTCAGGGCGAAAGAGGGCATCCCCAACCCAGTCTTTTGGCGCGTGGCAGTCTTTATCCTCTGGAATGACGTTAAAATCACCACCTATAATAAAGGAAACATCATTACCGCGCAGATGTTTTAGCCGCGCTAGCAGCCGTTTCATCCATTGCAGCTTATAGTCATATTTATCGCCCGGCGTCGGGTTGCCGTTGGGTAAGTAAATGTTGATGAGGCGAACGCCGTTGATATCAGCCTCGATATAGCGCGCCTGTTCATCTGATTCGTCGCCGGGCAGATGATCCAGAACCATATGGATTGGATGCTTGGCTATAACCGCAACGCCGTTATAGGCTTTTTGTCCCACGGCGTGCGTGTGATAGCCCAGAGCTTCGATCTCTGCGGCAGGAAACTCAACGCCCTTAAGCTCCTGAAGCATCAGAACATCAGGCGTTTCTTCGCTAAGGTAGCGTTTGACGTGCTCTAAGCGCGCCTTGATTGAGTTGACATTCCACGAAACAATTTTCATGGCGCGAGGATAGCACTTTAGCTGATCGGCGCAAGAGCGGGATGCATCAAGATTTTTCATTTGTTTTTTTGTGCGATATTTTGCTATTTTATAAGCGTAAAAGAAAAAATGATAAAAAAGCAGCGGGAACCATGGAAAATAACAGAAACCTCGTTTTGGTAGGGAAGATAAACCTCGATATATATGCCGGTGCGCATGAGGTGAGTGGCCTCAAAGACACAAAGGATTTTGCAACCGCCGGTATGGGGGTTTCTTTGGGCGGCGCCTCGGCGAATGTGGCGCGCTCCATCAATACGTTATCACGCGCCTATGACGATCATGGCTCAACAAATATCGTCACACGGATCGGCGAACCACCTGAGCAGCAAGGCTATAAAAGTTTCGGCGAACATCTTTTGGCAACGCACGCCTCGGAAATGACCTTTCGTTTGTTACAGCGCGAAGGCGTGCAATATACAGATGTTGCGGC
>TARA_R110001592_G_scaffold106374_1_pt1 | contig 27101 bp, 17 predicted proteins | sample TARA_R110001592 | Tara Oceans TARA_R110001592 (sample SAMEA4398387) | marine metagenome | biome: Polar Biome; feature: [SRF] surface water layer (ENVO:00010504); material: water (ENVO:00002006), including particulate matter (ENVO:01000060) such as... | depth 5 m | reverse complement strand
AACACCCCTTATATAACAAATTTGTTACATAAGTGTTAATAGTGGCTACGGATTAGATTTAGCCGTTGCGTTTAGTTAGCCACGAGCCAACCATTGATGCGGGTGATTGCGCTCTCGTTTAATAGGCCGATGATTTGGTAGAGGCGGAAGCAATTCATTACATAGTCGTAACGCGCGGTTGCAAGTTCAACGCGGGCAGTGTTGACCTTGGTTTCAGAGCTCATGACATCGACGATGCTGTGAGTGCCAGCCGAATATCCTGCTTCAATGGCACGATAAGCAAGCTCACTTGAGCTCAGGCTGCGTTGCTTTGCCTTAATGCGATAAGCGTCAGTCTTGGCAGTTTGGAATAATGCCCGAGCCTGATTTTCGATGATTTTGGCATCGGATTCGTGATTTTGTAGCGCTAAGTTGGTTTGCAGACCTGCGCGTTTAACGCGCGCATGGGTTGCACCGCCGGAAAAAATCTCCCAACGCGCCTCAACGCCTACAACATCAGTCGTGCCAGAGTTGAGCGCAACTGCTGCACTGTCACTACCTTTTAAATTACGGTCGCTATAGCTGGCAAAAAAGTTAATTTGCGGCAGATATTCAGCCTTCAATGCCGACTTGCTGGCTTTGCTTTGTTCGATGCCCAGCAGTGACGCCAGCAAGTTGGGGTTTTGCTCAATAGCGAGCTTGCCCCATGCATCAACACTGTTAGGTGTTGGCAACAATACGGGGATGTCGGTGCGCAAGGTGGCAAGCTCAGTGGTGGGTTCGCCAACCAGTGCGCTTAGTGTTTCGCGCTGGCTATTGAGCTGATCTTCTGCTGTTAACACTTGGCTGGCAGCGGCGTCGCGCTGCGATTCTTGCTCCAAAATATCTACCTGTGAAACGAAGCCCGAGGCGTATTTCGCCTGCGCTTCTTCTAGACGCTTGGCTAAAGATGCAAGGCGGCTTTTGGCAATGCTCAAGCTGTCTTGTGCGCGCAAAACATTGAAGTAGGCATCGGCGATATTGAAGTACAAATCTTGCGCCTTGGCATCGGCTAAGGCCTGTTCATAGGAGCGCTGAATTTGAGCTACTTGGTACTGCTGGAAAGCGCCCCAGTTGAATAAAGGCTGAACAACACGACCACCCCATTCGGTGCTGTCATAGGCTGTATCGCCGCCTACTGCTGGAACGCCAGGGGCAAACTTAATTGGGTCTTGCTGTAGGTTGGCAGTGCTAGTCGAAGCCGTCAGCACTATCTGCGGCAGTAGCGAGGCGCGCGCAATATCTGGTGCTTGATTGGCAATAGCGCGTTCGACACGGAGCGCGGCAAAGCGTGAGTTTTTCACTTCTGCTGTATGCACAATATCGAGCAAGTTGGTCGCATAGGTGGCTGGGCTGATGAAAAGCACTGAGGCCAAGGTGACACATTTACGGATAGTCATGAGCGAAATCGTCATCGATAAGAGTGTAGTTAAGTCATTTTGGCGTGTGTGCGCGCCAACGCATGGGAGTATCGAGGCTTTTTAGGGCTATATCGACTACAGATGTTGGATTTTCGAGCAAACGATACATAAATTGGGTAATAAGCTACAAAATGTAACATAAGATGCCTGCATCATATGCGCACGGGTTACACAGGTCGTAACTACTTACGAATTTGCTTAACACTGGACGTGTGAGCTGATTGGCATTGGTAGTGACTTGGTCAGTAGCAATGCATCAAATTATTAGAAACAAAACTCTCATGAATCAATCGCACGCTAACGAGAACACTCTGAGTACGCTCCCTAAAAACTTTGCTCCATTATTGGCATTGACACCATTTGAGCAGCCAAACGCGAGCCTCGTAGCGGCTATTATTCGCCAGCAAGTACCGGTGGTTGTCGACCTTGGCCGTGACTCGAAAACATGGGCGGCTACGCTAAATACACTCGCTACGCATCGTAGCGAGTGGCTGGGTTTACGTGTGCCGGACTTTGTCGATGTGGGCGATTTAACCCTGCCTGAGTCTGTGCGCTTCTTAGTGTTGCCGAACTCAGCGGTTATTCCGCAAGCGTGGCGTGAGCTACCTGTTATTGCGCAAGTCATTAGCTGTGAAGAGGCTGAGCAAGCACTGGCCATGGGTGCAGAGGGCTTAATCGCTAAAGGTCAGGAAAGCGGTGGGGTATGCGGCGCTGAGAGTGCATTTGTGCTGCTTCAACGCGTTTTGCTACTGGCCAATGCCAAGCAGGTCCCCGTGTGGTGTCAGGGCGGTATGTCGCTGAATACCGCAGTGGCGGCGATGGTCGCTGGTGCAGCAGGTGTCGTGATTGATGCGATTTTGTCGGTGTTTCCTGAGTCAGACTTTTCGGCAGAGCTGAAGCAGCGCGTATTAGCCCTTGATGGCAGCGAAGTGCGCGCGCTTGCTGGATTCCACGTTTTAGCGCCGAAAGGCAGTGCAGCTATTGAGCTAAATCGATCAGAAGTACTCGAGCAATTAGGCGATCAGCGCTTGTTGGCAGTTGGTCAAGATGCGGCTTTAGCGCGCTTAGCACTGAATCAGTGCACATCGGTTGCGAGCTTGATTCGGGCATTACGCACGCGCATGCAGGCGGCGCTTATTCAGGCGCAATCATTACAGCCTTTAGCTGATGGCAATGCCTGGGCGCGAGCGCACGGCACGCGTTATGGCATCGCTCAAGGCCCGATGACGCGCGTTAGCGACACGGCGCCATTTGCTGCTGCTGTTGCCGAGGCTGGCGCACTACCATTTATTGCTTTGTCGCTGATGAATGCGCAGTCGTCTCGTACCTTGCTTGAAGACACAAAAGCCGCACTGGGCGATAAGCCTTGGGGTGTTGGCGTTTTAGGTTTTGCCGAGGCCGATGTGTTGGCGCCGCAGCTTGAGTTAGTGCGCGAATTTATGCCGCCGGTGCTGCTAATCGCTGGGGGTCGACCATCGCAGGCGAAGCCGTTTACGGATATGGGCATTGCCACGTATTTGCATGTGCCATCGCCGGGTTTGCTGGATTTATTCATCGCGGAAGGCGCTACGCACTTTGTCTTTGAAGGCCGCGAATGCGGTGGCCATGTTGGCCCGCGTTATAGCTTTGTGTTGTGGGAGCAGGCCTTAACGCGGCTGCTAGCCGATGAGCATCCTGAGCGTTTTCACGTGCTGCTAGCTGGCGGCATTCACGATGCCTTATCGGCGGCAATGGCCTCGGCATTACTAGCGCCATTGGCGGCGCGAGGGGCAAAAGTTGGCGTCTTGATGGGCACCGCCTATATCGCCACCCATGAAGCGGTAAGCGCCGGCGCGGTGTTGCCGCGCTTCCAGCAACAAGCTATTGCTAGCCAATCTACGGAACTGGTGGAGACCGCGCCGGGGCATGCCATTCGCTGTGTGCCATCGGGCTTTACGCAGCTATTTGAGCGCGAAAAAGCGCGGCTGCAGGCGCTGGCTATTGAGCCGAAACAGATTTGGAAAGACCTAGAAGCCCTAACTGTTGGGCGTTTGCGCGTGGCGAGTAAGGGTGTTGATCGCGTCGATGGCGTTTTACAGGCTATCGATGAGCAGACTCAGGCCGACGAGGGCATGTATATGCTCGGGCAAGTCGCCGTCATGGCCGATGAAGTCATCGCTATGGCCGAGCTGCATCGCCGCGTGTGTATTAATTCGCAGACCATCGTGACGAACTGCCCGCTACCGTCATTTAGCAGTGAGAAGTCGCAAGAGCCTATCGCCATTGTTGGTATGTCCTGTCTGTTTGCTGGCTCGCCAGACCTTGAGGCGTATTGGGAGAACATCCTTTCCGGCCGTGATTTAGTCACTGAAGTACCGAATGATCGTTGGTCGGTTGAGCAATATTTTCATGCTGATGAGGCGCGCCAAGATAAGTCGATCAGCCGCTGGGGTGCGTTTATTCCAGATACGCCATTTGACCCGCTAACGTTTGGCATTCCACCAGCATCGCTGGCGGCCATTGAGCCTGTGCAGCTGCTGTCACTGTCAATTGCGCAGCAGGCTTTGGTCGATGCCAACTATAGCCAGCGCTGGTTTGATCGCGAGCGCACCTCGGTAATTTTTGGTGCCGAAGCGGGCATGGACTTAGGCAATCAATACACCTTCCGCAATCTTTGGCAGCAATACGCCGGTGAGTTACCGCCGGCCTTAGCGCAGGTATTGCCAACGCTGACCGAAGACTCCTTCCCCGGTATGTTGGTCAACTTGATTTCTGGCCGGATAGCCAACCGCTTAGGCCTAGGCGGCGTCAATTACGCGGTCACTTCGGCCTGTGCGAGCTCATTAACTGCTGTTGATTTAGCGGTGAAAGAACTGCGTGGCGGCAGCAGCGATATGGTGCTGGCCGGCGGTGCCGATTTCCATAATGGCATCAGCGATTACTTAATGTTTTCCTCGGTCGGCGCGCTCTCGGCGAGTGGCCGTTGCCGCTCATTTGACCATCAAGCCGATGGCATTGCCTTGGGCGAGGGAATTGGCATCGTGGTTCTAAAGCGCTTGTCGGATGCCCAGCGCGATGGCGACCGCATTTATGCGCTTATCGACGGCGTTGCTGGCTCTAGCGATGGCAAAGGCCTTGGCCTGACCGCGCCACGCAAAGATGGCCAGAAATTGGCGCTGGAGCGCACCTATGCGCAAGCAGGAATTTTGCCTGGCGCCATTGAGCTAATTGAGGCGCATGGCACTGGCACTGTGGTCGGTGATCGCACGGAGTTGCAGGCGCTGACCGATGTGTTTTCGCAAGGTGGCGCGATGCCGGCGCAAGCGGCGCTAGGCTCGGTGAAAAGCCAAATTGGCCATACCAAATGCGCTGCGGGTGTGGCTGGTTTAATCAAAGTTGCCAAGGCGCTGCATCACCGCGTCTTGCCCGGCACGCAGAATATTAGCCAGCCTAATGCTTGGCATAATGCTGCCACAAGCCCATTTACTTTTAGCGCGCAGCCTCGGCCTTGGCTGATGCCAGCCGAGCAAGCTGCCCGCGGTGCCGTTAGCGCCTTTGGTTTTGGCGGCGCGAATTTTCACGCAGTTTTGTCGGCATGGCCTGAGCATCAAAGTGCAGTTGGCGCGATGACGTGGCCGGCCGAGTTGTTTTTGCTACGTGGCAAAGACCTCAGCAGCGCTAAAGCTGAGTTGACTAATTTGCAGCAATTTCTTTCTGCCTCGGATGTGATGCCATCGCTGCGAGACCTAGCCTTTACGCTATGGCAGGCAGGTTCAGGCCCGATCCAAATGGGCTTTGTCGCGACCGATATCACAAGTTTAAAGCAGCAGATCTCAGATGCTTTAGCTGGGAAGTCCGGTGTGGCGATTCGTGATGCAGATCAGGCCGTGGGCAAAGTCGCCTTTATATTTCCCGGTCAGGGCAGCCAGTACGTCGGCATGTTGCGCGACTTATTCATCTATTTCCCCGAGCTACAACACTTACTGCTGAATGATGCGGCGGTGGCGGCAGCGATTTATCCGCCATCTGCCTATAGCGCCGAGACAGCCGCTGAACAGCAGCGCCATCTCACCGATACCCGCCAAGCGCAGCCGGCATTGGGCATGGTCGATATGGCGGCGTTTGAGTGTCTGCAGGCATTGGGCATTAAGCCCGATATGGCCGCTGGGCATAGCTATGGCGAGCTCGCTGCGCTCTCTGCCGCGGGTGTTTATGATGCTGCCGCGCTGATTAATTTATCGCGTGCTAGAGCCGAGGCGATGATGTCTGTCGCTGGCGATGATGCTGGTTGCATGGCCGCCATCAGCCTGTCGGCGCGTGAGCTTGCGCCTATGCTCAGCGACTTCACATCAGTAGTGATGGCTAATCAAAATAGCCCGCAGCAAACCGTGATTTCTGGCCCAACTCTCGACGTGGAAGCGGCGCTAGTTGCTCTGCGTGATCGCGGTGTGGCCGGCAAAGCCATCGACACCGCCTGCGCCTTCCATTCGCCGTTAATGGCCGCGGCCAGTGAGCGCTTCGCTGCGGCGCTGGGCGAGTGCGATATGAGCTCGCCGGCATGGCCGATTTACGCCAATGTGACGGCCGCTGTGCATGCGGCTGAAAGTGATGCTATTCGCTCGAGCTTGTCGCAGCATATTGTTTCGCCAGTGCGCTTTGTTGATGAAATTGAGCAGATGTATGCCGACGGCGCGCGCACCTTCATTGAAGTCGGCCCGCGCCGTGTATTGACTGGTTTGGTTGGTCGTATTTTGACTGAAAAAGCGCATATGGCCATTGCGCTAGATCAAGAAGGTAAAGGTCTGGCTGGGCTGCTTGGTTCATTGGCAAAAATGGCTGTGGCATTGTCCGAGTTCAATGCGGATAAGCTGTTTGCTGGTCGCGCTAAGTTGGTTGATTTGAGCCAACCGAAGCATTGGTCGGCAACAACTTGGATGATCAATGGTGGTCGCGCATGGCCTGTAAAAGGCAAATTGCCGGCGCATGCTGGGCAGGTTGTGAAAGCACCAGTGGTGCATTTGGGGGCCGCGACAAATTTTACAAGTTCCAGCACTCTGCCGCATGTTGCTGAGCGTGATCAGGCTTTGGCGGGCTATTTAAACAATATGCGCGAGCTGGTTTCGGCACAGCGCGATGTTTTGTTGGGTTATATGGGGGCACCGGCTGCTCCTGCTTTTGTGCGCGCATCGCCTGCGGCGCAAATTGTGTCGCCTGTTTTTGAAAAGCAGGTCGAAGCGCCACAAGAAGCTTCAGCGTTGGCAATTGAGCTAGACCATACCAGCGTGCTGTTGAATTTGGTCAGTGAGCGCACGGGCTATCCCAGCGATATGCTCGACTTGGACCTAGACCTCGAAGCGGATTTATCCATCGATTCGATTAAGCGCCTAGAAGTGGTTGGCGAGCTGGCGCGTGTGTTGGATTTGCGCGCTAAATTGGGTGTCGATGCTGAGGCGCGTATTGAGGCCTTAACGCGGCAAAAAACATTGCGTGCGGTGATTGATTGGTTGCGCGAGCATGTGCCGGTGACTGTGGTCGTTGCACCAGCTTTGCAACCTGCAGCGATTACATCATTAGCAAGCGCCCAATGGGATCGTCCATTTTTGCAGCGCACCTTGCTCATGGTAGTGAGCGAAGCCACTGGCTATCCCGAAGAAGCGCTAGATTTGGACTTGGATCTTGAGGCCGACTTATCGATAGATTCAATCAAACGATTAGAAGTGATTGGTCAATTAAAGCGTGCTTTGTCTGAAGCGAACGCAGCTCAGGCGGTGGCTTTGTCGGTAGAAGAGTTGTCGTCGTGTAAAACTCTGTCGGCCATTTTAGATACGGCTTTAGCGTCTTCTCAGCCCGCGCCGACCGTGGCTTTAGCACTTCAAGAAACTGAAGATATTGCCACTGAGTTTCCTTTTCAGCGCGTAGTTTTTCGCAATCAAAATGCGCAAAACATCACGGCTAATTGGGCTGCACTAGCGGGTCAGCACGTCGTGATTATCGCGCCAAATGGCAAGCTCGGAGCGATGTTGAGCGAGCAGCTCAGCGCGTATCAGGTAAAAGTCACCTTGCTGAGCTTGGCCGAGGCAGACACTTATGACTTTGCTCAAACCAATGCCTTGCTAGATTTAAGCGGCTTAGATTTCACTGCCGATGCGCATTTGCTCGTGCAGCAGTTTGCTGTTTTACAGTGCGCGCTATTGGCCGGTGTTGGCCGCTTGTTGGTGGCAACGGCCTTGGGCGGCGACTTCGGTCTGACTGCGCCGCAACTACCTCGCGGTGGTGGCATAGCCGGCATGGTCAAAACCATGGCACGTGAGTACGAGCAAGCCAATGTGCGCTGCCTCGACGTAGATGCCAGCGAAAGCGATGAGCAGCTCGCGGATTATATTGCGCGAGAATTAACGGCCAAGGATTGCTTAGTGGAAGTGGCGTGGGCCAAGGGCCAGCGTTGGCAGCGCCAGGTTACAGCCTTAGCGCCAAGCGCTGGCGAGCTTGCTGAGTTGCCATTGAGCAAAGACAGCGTTGTGCTGCTAACTGGCGGCGCGAGAGGCATTACGGCGTTGATGGCCATTGAGCTAGCCCAGCGTTTTCAATGCCAGCTTGAGCTGGTGGGCCGCTCCGCATTGCCGATAAATAAAGAGTCTGTCGCGACAACAGGGGTGACGGATCCGCGTCAATTGCGCCAAGCATTGCTCAGCGAAAATCCAGCGCGCAAGCCTGCTGAGGTTGAGTCCTTAGTGCGCCGTGTGCTGGTCGAGCGCGATATTTCTGCCACCTTTGCAGCCATCAAAGCGGCTGGCGGGCGAGTGAATTATCACTCCTTAGATGTGCGCGATGAATCTGCACTGACTACGTTGGTTGCCGATATTTACGCGCGAGCAGGGCGCATCGACGGCGTCTTTCATGGTGCCGGCATTGTTGAAGACAAGCTGATTCGCGACAAACAGCAAGACAGCTTCACGCGTGTTTATGACACCAAAGTGGCGAGTGCTATGAGCTTGCTAGCGTGCATTCGCAACGACGTGAAGTGCGTGGTTTTTTTCTCCAGCGTTGCTAGCGCCTTCGGTAATCGGGGCCAAGTCGATTACGCCGCCGCCAACGATATGCTCGATAAAATTGCGCACCATTGGCAGTCGCGCATTAGCGGTCGTGTGTTGTCGGTGAACTGGGGGCCATGGGCCGATACCGGCATGGTGTCGCTAGCCTTGCAGCGCGAATATGCCCGCAAAGGCATCGGCCTCATCCCGCAGAAAGTGGGTGTTGCTGCATTGTTTAGTGCTTTGGCAGACCCATCTCATGAGACGCAAATCGTCATGGTCTCGGGCGAGGTTGAACGCTTTATGAATGATGCTTCGACACCGGTTGGAGCATAGTTTGTGAGTCGTATCGCGATTATCGGGATGTCTTGCCTGTTTCCGGGCGCGGCAAACTTAGGTCAGTACTGGGACAATATCTGTGCCGGTGTTGACGCTATTTCCGATGTGCCCGAGGCGCGTTGGGATGCTCGCTATTACGACCCAAACTCCAGCGCAGTTGATCAGTTTTACTGCCGTCGCGGTGGCTTTGTCGATGACCTAGCAGACTTCGATCCCTTGCCATTTGGCATCATGCCCAAGCTCGCAGAAGCTGCTGAGCCGGACCAATTACTCACCTTAAGAGTGGGTTATCAGGCCTTGCGCGATGCCGGCTATGACACGCGAGCGTTTGATCGTGCGCGCACTGGCGTCATCATTGGCCGAGGTAATTACGTCACGCCTGGCGTGCTGCGCCTTGAGCAGCATGTGCGCTTGGTGCCGCAAGTATTACAGACCTTGCAGGATCTATTTCCTGAGATGACTGAGGCGGCGCTAGCCGACGTTAAGCAGCGTTTGCAGAGCGAGCTCACGCCGTATGGGCCCGATGTTGCCTCCAGCCTGATTCCCAATTTCACCGCGTCGCGACTAGCCAATCGGCTTGATCTTGGTGGCGCGGCGTATACCGTTGATGCCGCCTGTGCCAGCTCGCTATTGGCGCTTGAGCAAGCTTCGCGCTTATTAAGCAGCGGCGATGCCGAAATGATGATGGTCGGTGGCGTGCATTTAAGTCATGACCCAACATTTTGGGCGACATTTTGCCAACTTGGTGCACTTTCGCGGCGCGGCGTGATCGCACCATTATCAGCTGATGCCGATGGCATTCTCGCCGGCGAAGGCGTGGGTATGGTCGTGCTAAAGCGGCTTGATGATGCCACTCGCGATGGCGATCGAATTTATGCCGTCATTGATGCCGTTGGCTCCGCTAGTGATGGGCGTAGTAGTAGCTTAGTTGCGCCTTCGGTGAGCGGGCAATTGCTAGCTTTAGAGCGGGCATGGGCCGGCTTGCCGATAGCGAAATCTGCCATCGGCTTGGTGGAAGCGCACGGCACAGGCACGCCCACGGGCGATAGCGTTGAGCTGGAGACCTTAGCTCAGTTTTTTGGCCCAGCCGGAGATGCACCGCGAGCTGTCATTGGTTCAGTTAAATCGATGATTGGCCATGCCATGCCAGCATCCGGCATGGCATCGCTAATTAAGACGGCGATGGCGATACATCACGGCGTATTGCCTCCGACCTTGCATTGCCAGCAAGCACATCCGCTGATGGCCAAGACGCGTTTTCGCACCTTGGCGGCGGTACAGCCTTGGACTGTCGCCGCGCAGGAACGTATTGCCGCAGTTAACGCCTTTGGCTTTGGCGGCATCAATGCTCATGTGGTGATGAGCGGTGTGGCTGCGGCGGAAAAATTGCCGGCGCTAGCGGAGCCAAAACCAGTATCGACTTTAGCGAGCACGTTACTACTGCAGGCCGATACGCCGGAAGAGTTGTTATTAGCACTCGATGCAGTGATTTCCGGCGAGACGCCACCATCTATAAGCCTGATGCCAGTGCCGGCAAGCTCGATTAATGGCTCATCGCCAGCGAACGAAGCACTCTGCCGATTAGTCGTGTTAGCGCCTGATAACAAACGCTTGCTCGCCGCGCGCAAAATTGTCGCCGCTGGAAAATCGTGGTCTGGTCGCCAACAAATCTGGTTTAGCGCACAGGGCCTGCTCAGTCAGGGCGGCAAATTCGCCTTTGTGTTTCCCGGCGTCGATAGTGTGTTTAAGCCGCAGGCAGATGATCTCGCTACTTACTTTAAGCGGCCATTGCCAGCGCATTGCGAGAGCCTAGATCCTGCGCAAGATCTACCGCGCGTAGTGCGCGGCCTGATGGGTTTTAACCGATTTATGCATGATGTGCTCGGCGAGTTGGACATCGCGCCGCACGCGTACGCTGGCCATAGCATTGGCGAATGGAGCGCGATGTTGGCGTCCGGCATGATGGATCAGGCGCTGTCTGATCGCACCAATGCCACGTTAGATGTCGCCGCTCAGCAATTTCCCGATGTGCGTTTTCTCGCCGCAGCCTGTGACGTTGCCACGCTGCAAAATGCGATGGCTGGCCTCGATGAGATCGCGCTATCGCATGATAACTGCCCGCATCAAGTCATTGCCTGTGGTCGCGAAGCTGTGGTGGCGCAAGTGGCGGAAAGGCTGCGCGAGGCCGGAGTTTTTCATCAAGTACTGCCGATAGTCTCGGGCTTTCACTCGCCATTATTTATCGATCATCTGCCGTGGTATCGCGAATTTTTTAATGCGGCAGCGTTACAAGAGCCCACCACGCCAGTGTGGTCGGCAACTTTGGTCGATAAGTTTCCTGTGCTTGAGCAAGCCAAGCGCGACACGGCGATTGCGCATTTGCTAGAGCCGGTGCGTTTTCGTGAATTAACCGAGCGCTTATATGACGATGGCGTGCGCGTTTTTGTGCAAGTCGGCACCGGTTCGCTGCCGGGCTTTATCAGCGACACCTTAGCTGGCCGGCCGCACTTGGCCTTGCACTCCAACCACGATGCACGCTCGGGTCTGGTGCAGTTGCAGCAAGTATGTGCGGCGCTTTGGGTCGAAGGTGCGCATTTCGATATGCGCCTGCTAATTGCTAAAGCTGAGGCTAATGCGCTTTCGCCCGCGAAAATGCTGGCTGCCATGAGTGGCCAAACTCGGAGGCTAGCCTTAGGCGTGCCGCTTATTCGCCTGCGTCCAGCAACAGTAAAAACGCCTTATTTGCCACCACAACAACGCACAGAATCCGTGTCATTCGATGGCGCAATGGGCGGCTTAGTGGCCGATGCTTTGGGCGACATTGATTGCGTTCGCCAAGACATTGTCAGCCTCTGGCAGCAGCATCAACAATTGCCTCACGCCGTGTCGACACAAACCGCTGAGCACACGCAAACATCAGCACTTGCCAAGGCTCAGCAGGCCAAGGCCATCCACCATGTGCAGCAAAAATACCTCTGCCTAGAGCAGAGCATTGCCTGCGTTCGTGATCACGAGCTATATCCGCAACGCCAAGGTTGGCCTATCGTCGCCGACCGCCATCCAGTCGTGCCAATGACCATGGAAGTGCTGCTGCTGCGCGATGCGCTACGCGAGCAATTAGCCCAGCAGCACCCAGGCTGGCATGTGGTGGAAGTCTTCGATATCAAGGCCTTTAATTGGCTGGTAGTGAGCACGCCATTGAACGTTGAGCTGCGCTTAAATAGCATTAGCGATAGCTGTGTACGCGGCGAAATTGTTGGTTATTTCAGTGCCACTCTGCGCATTGCCGCGCACTGGCCATCGGCCGATAAAGCGCCATTGCCTGCGCTAATTCAAGCTTGCGACACCCGTGTTGCCGCGAACGATTTATACCAGCAGCAATGGATGTTCCACGGTCCCGCGTATCAGGGTGTGACACGCTTTAAAGGCATCGGCAGCAACGGCATCGATGGCGAATTACGCGTGCCAAGCGGACAGGGCGCCTTGCTCGACAATATGGGCCAGCTCGCCGGTTATTGGGTCATGGAGCAGCCAGAAAACTGCCTAGCCATGCCCATCGGCGTTGGCAGCATCCGTTTTTATGGGCCCGACCCCGTGCCCGGGGAGTCGTTGCAGGCGCAAGTTCGCATCAACCATCTTGATGATTTGAGCTGTAATAGCAGCCATCAATTACGCACTGCCGACGATCGCTTAATCATCAGCATTGATGACTGGCAAACTCGACGCTACCAAATGGACAAAGCCTTCTGGGAGGCATCACGACTGCTCTCAGAATATAAAGTGAGCCGCGAAATTGCGCCCAATGTTGTGCTCTTTGATGATCGCTACGACACCGCTATTTTGCGTGACTACCTAAGCCGCCGCTATTTAACCGCTACTGAACGCACGGTATATGACGCGCTTTCGCCGCGCCGCAAACGCTCCTGGTTGAATGGCCGTGTTGCGGCAAAAGATGCCACCCGCGTATTTCTGCAATCACGCGGCATTAGCGGTGTTTATCCGCAAGAAATCATCATCGAAAATGATGCCTTGGGCGCGCCGCATATACACGCCAACGTCACCAATAGACTGCCCGACGGCTTGTCATTATCGATCGCTCATAAAGGTAGTTTGGCCGTGGCGATTGTCTCTGATGAGCCCGTGGGCATTGACCTTGAGTCGATAAAAGAGCGTTCACAGGAGTTCGTGCAAGCCGCTTTCGGTAGCGATGAGCAGCGCTTATTAAATGCTGTCGATGAGCCTGAAGAGTTGGTGTTCACGCGTGGCTGGGTGGCAAAAGAAGTGGCCGCTAAACAGTCGGGTCATGGCCTCGCTGGCGCACCGAAAAACTGGCCAGTGTCGGCGTATCAGGGCGGCGCATTGCGCATTAATAACTGCTGGGTCTACAGCATTGTTTTAGAAGGCCATGTCATGGGTTGGAGCCTGCCAAGCGCGCTGGCTGAGCCCTTGCTCATGGCATTAGCCGATAATCAAAGTGAGATGTTGTGATGGAAATTGATGGTAACGCTATGACGCCAGATGCGATTTTAGCCGTCGTGATTGAGAAGATTCGAGTCACCATTAACGAAGACTGGATTTTCGACACCATGATCGAGCGCGACACACGCTTCAATGACGATCTTGAAATCGAAAGCATAGAATTCATCAAAATTGCCGCCGCCATTCAGCAGCATTTCGGCCAGCGCTTAGATGTTTCTGGTTGGCTTTCGGGCAAAAGCATTCATGAGCTCATCAGCTTGAGCGTGGGCGATTTAAGCGCCTATGTCAGCGCTGCTTTGACGCACGAAGCTTAAGCGCTGTGGCACGCATTCTTTTCGCCTTGCCACCGCTCATCGGCCACTTAAACCCGATGTTGGCAGTGGCCGCACAGCTCAGCGCCGCTGGCCACGAATTGGCGTGGGCTATTCATACTCGCCAACTCGGTGCGAGCCTGCCCGATGCCGCCCGCGTGTTTAGCTTAGATGCGGGCGACCAAGTCACCACAGTGGTGTTGCCGAAAGTGCGTGGTTTGGAAAGCGTGCGTTTGTTTTTCGAAGACTATGCTTTGCCGATGGCGGAGCAGTCGCTACCGTTAATTGAGCAAGCCGCGCTGAGCTTTAAGCCCGATGTCATGGTGGTCGACCACCAGATGATTGCCGGCGCTTTGGTGGCGCGTAAATTAGGCATTGCTTGGCTCACTAGCATCACCACCAGCGCCTCTATTTTGCGCATGTCGCCTATGCTCGATAACTGGGTAGCGGGGCAATATGCCGGCTTGCAGCAGCGCTATATGCCGAGTGAGGCAGAGTCAGCACGGGTTGCTCGACCAGATTTTTCGCCATGGCTAAATTTGGTGTTTTCCATCGAAGAGTTGCTCGGCACTGAGCACGCGCGAGTCGAAGCGCCTTACGCTTTTCTAGGTCCAGCTATCGGTCAGGGGCGTCGTGAAATCGACTTCCCATGGCAATGGCTGCGCGATGACTGCCGCCATATTTTGGTCACTCTAGGCACTATTAGCCGTGATCGCGACACACGCTTTTTTGAAGTCATCATGGCTGCCATCGCTGATATGCCCAATGTGCAGGCGGTGCTTGTCGGCCCAGAAAGCCTGAGCGTAAAGGCTCCAGCTAATGTGCTGGTGCGCGACTTTGTGCCGCAAGTTGAGCTTTTGAAAAAGATGCACGGCGTGATTTGCCATGCCGGTCACAACACCGTCTGCGAAACCTTAATGCATAATTTGCCGATGATCGTCGCGCCTATTCGTGATGATCAGCCGGTCATCGCAAGGCAAGCAATAGACGCCGGCGCAGCACTGTTTATGCGCCATGGCAAAGTCAGCGTTGCCACCGCTAAGACCACTATTCATGCATTGCTGAATACGCCTGAGCTGAATCATCAGGCCGCGCGATTAGGTGCGGTGTTGCGCAAAAGTTCCGGCGCTGTGGGTGCGGCTGAACATATTGTTCGCATCGCTAATGTGGCGAGGGCGTAAGCGATGCGCATTATTTCTGCCGGTGATGTTGAGTTGTCGACACTGACCTTAGGGCGGCCATCGGAAACGACCACGGTGTTTTTGCACGGCCTAGTCGCCGGCAATATGGCGACGTGGTATTCGACCGTGGCGCTGCCTTTAGCAGCCTCTCGGCAAGTGATTTTGTATGACTTACGCGGGCATGGCAGCAGCAGCATGCCCAGGCAAGGTTTTGATCTCGACAGCCATGTCGATGATCTTTGTTCAGTTTTAGCCGAGTTGCTGCCAGAAGATGCCAAAGTTGATCTAGTTGGCCATAGCTTAGGCGCCTTAATCGCGTTGCAGTTCGCTCTGCGCCATCCGCAGCGTGTGCACTCTTTAGTTTTGGTGGATGCACCAATGCCGGCTAACCATTGGGTTGGCCCGAGTCTGCTCGCTGCTAATTCGCGTGATGGCGTGGCGACATGGATAGATGAGCAGCCGCACTTGGCAAAAGGGGTGACGGGGCGACGCCGCGAGCGCCTGCGCCAACGCATTGAGACGCTAGTGTTTGATACCAGCCTAGTCGCCGATGTATTGGCGATGGGCCGGCCTCCGGCTGCTGCCTTAGCGGCGCTGAACGTGCCGATACTATTGTCCTACGGCCGTTTGTCGCCATGTTTAATTGTTGGCGATGAGTTATTACAGGCTCTGCCGAATGCACAGCTTGTGCTGCTCGATGCCGGCCATGACGTGCCTATCGAGGCGCACGCGGCCTTGTTGCAAACCATCCAAACATTTTACGCCGCTCAGCACACTGCCAGTTTGGCGCAATCGGGAGCGCGGTAATCGTGGATATGAATAAAGATGGCGTGGCGGTTTCAGCGCTTTACACCGCAGGCGTTTGGCAGTGGGCCGGCCTTAGCAATGCTGAGCTCACCACCCCTGAGTCGGCTACTGGTGTGTTTCGCTGGGTCAATGCTTATATGCGTTTTTATCGCTGGCTGAACCCGCAAAGCTACTGCCTGCGCCATCAGCTTTTGCATCGCCATAGCGCCATCGACCATCTGGTGAAACAGGCAAGCTGCCCACGTGTGCTAGAAGTGGCGTCTGGTTTTTCGCCGCGTGGCGCAACGCTGAGTGCCAATCCAGATTGCCATTACACGGAAATGGACTTGCCCGGCATGGTCGCGCACAAGCGCCTGCAATTTCAGCGCACAGCCGCGGGCGAAGCAGTACTGGCGCGGCCTAACTTCACGCTGCAAGCCGGCGACATCACTACATACGACTTCTCTATTGATGCCGTCAATGAGCCCACGACGATATTGACCGAAGGTCTGATGATGTATTTTTCGCGCTCGCAGCAGCTGCCATTATGGCGTGCTATTGCCATGCGTTTAGCAAAAAGCGATGGCGTTTATATCTTCGACTATATTCCGCTGCCTGAAGAGCCTGCGCGTAGTTTGCTGGGTCGCGTATTGCACAATCTGCGCGTGCATTGGTTCGGCATTGCTGGTGACTTTGCCTATGACGAGCGCGATCGCGAGGCAGTGGCAAGCGATCTGCGGCTATGCGGTTTTGGCGATGTGCTTTGCTATGCCACTGGGGAGGTTGCGCAGGCGTGGAATTTGCCAGCAGCTGAAGTCGCCACGCGTACCTTAATTTATGTCTGCCGAATGAAAAACTCTACGGTGTCCGTACCAGCTACCACAACCGCCTCTAAAAAATCGGAGCAGTCCTCATGAGCACGCCTTATGTGCGCCGCGTCTCCGCCTTAGAGCGCTACTCCTTAGTGCTAAATCGCCTCTATCGCTATCACGTCGACGGTATTCTTGAAGGCGAGGGCGAGGTTGATGCCAAGCAGCTACAGCAGGCCGTGACTCGCGCCGCCGCCGCTAACACAGCCATTCGGGTGCGCTTTCGAGGCCTATTGGTGTGGTCGCGCTGGGTCGATAGCGGTATAGCACCGCAAGTTCATCTTTTGCCATTAAGCGATTGGGATGGCAGCAGCGAAAACGGTGCCGACTTTCTTCGTCAACGCCTCGATGAGCGTGGAGGCGGCCCGATTGCCGATGTGCTCGTGGTGCCATGTCGCGATGGTAAAACTCGCATTGTCTTTCGCACCTTGCACGCCGCCATCGATGGCCGTGGCTTCTTGCACTGGGTGAGCGAGGTGTGCCGCGCCATGCGTGATGAGCCGCTGCAAGGCTCTGATTCCCGCCTGACCGACTTAGATATTCAAGCGCGTTATGCCGATGAAATACCCGAAGAACCAGCCGCTGAGCCAACTGCCTGCATTCCAGTATTGCAGCCAGCAGCGAAAGATCAGCGCGGCGAGCTCGACTTTATTTGGCGGCGGGTGATGATCGATCACTCCGTTGCTCAGCTACTGCCGCGCTCGGCGATTTTTCTCGCCGAATGGGCACGCAAGCAGCAAGCCGGCCCTGTTGGCTTCACCATTCCTGTGGATTATCGCGGTCTGCGCACCGATGAAATGGGCATCGGCAATTTGACCGGTTATGTACGCCTGACCGTGCCCGAGGGTGCAACCACGCGCCAGCTCATGGTGCAGCTCGGCCAGCGCCTAAAAGCCAAGGCCGATTGTCGCCAGTTCCCAGGCATAAAAATGCTATTTTGGCTGCCGGTGTGGTACATGCTGCGCCAGCTCAAGAAAAAAGTAGATGACGTGCTGCATGAGGTATCGCCGGCGCTACCCACCGGCGGCATTGTCTCCATGGGGCAAGTCAACGCCGACACCTATAGCTTCCCAGGCTTTAAGGCGGGCATGCTCTATGGTATTCCCGGTGCCGTTGGTAAGCTCAATGTGGTGTTTTTAAACTACCCTGACTTCACCGTGATCTCGTTTTCAGTACCTGCAAGCTATAACCATGATGGGCAGCTTGATGCCCTCACGGCAGCTTATGTAAACCACTTTCAAGCGTCTGGAATTACCTCGTGAATGACATTGATCTAAGCAAACTCAAGGTGGAGCGTACCGCCTCGGCAGCACCGAAATTAAAGCAGCGCCGCAGTTTGCGCTGGTGGCATGCGGCCGTGCTTATTGCCGTCTTGGTGTTGCTCTGGCGCGTCTTATTTCCAGCGCCTGTTGCCGTGCAAACCACGCAAGTGGTCACGGCTTGGCCATCGCAGCAATACCTTGTGCTCGATGCCACCGGCTATGTGGTGGCTAGGCGCCGCGCGGCAGTGGCCTCGAAAGGTACTGGCCGCGTGGAATGGTTGGGGCCAAATGAGGGAGATTTTGTGAAGGCCGGCACAGTCGTGGCGCGCTTAGAAAGCAGTGATGTGTCGGCGGTCTATCAAGCCGCTGCCGCAAACTCAAATGTCGCTGTCGCTGCTGTCGATTCTGCTTTAGCTGAGCTCAACGATGCCGATATTAATTTGCAGCGCACATCCACCGTGTTCAATAAAGGCCTGATACCGCAAGTCACGCTTCGTGAAGCCATGTCGCGCTTTAATCGCGCGAAATCGGCAGTGACTTCGGCAAGAGCAAGCTTGGCTGCGGCTCGTGCCAACCAAGACAATGCGCGTACTTCTATCGATAACACGGAAATTCGCGCACCGTTTGATGGCGTCGTGATCGCACGCTCGGCAAATATCGGCGACATCGTGACGCCGCTATCATCCGCCGCCGATGCTCGCGGTGCGGTCATGGTGATGGCCGATATGTCGACACTGGAGATCAATGCCGAAGTCTCGGAGTCGTCGCTGTCGAGCATCCGTGTTGGTCAGCCCTGTGAGATCACCTTGGATGCATTTTCTCAGCGCCGCTTCCGCGGTGAGGTCAGTGCCATTGTGCCCACAATCAATAAAGCCAGCGCTACCGTGACCACGAAAATTCGCCTCTTAGAACAGCCTGATGGCATCTTGCCGGACATGAGCGCGCGCGTGAGTTTTCTCTCGCAAGCCATCGCCAAGGGAGCATCGAAAGCTCTGCTAGCAGTTGACCCTAAAGCGCTGCGCAAAACCAAGGCTGGTCATGAAGTACTGGTCATTGGCAGCGATAAACTCGTGCAAGTTCAAGCGGTCAAGCTCGGCAATTCACTTGGAGATGTCGTGGCCGTGAGCGGCGCTTTGAAGGCCGGCGACACGCTGGTGTTATCGCCAGATGACTCCTTGGAAAATGGCAGCGAAGTTCAGATTAACGAGCCTAAATAAATGTCGGCATTAATCAGCATACGCGAGCTTTACAAGACCTATCAGCGCGGCAACCAACCCGTGCCTGTGCTGATGGGCATCAATCTAGAAATTCATGCCGGCGATTATGTCTCGCTCATGGGGCCTTCTGGTTCCGGTAAAAGTACCTTGCTGAACTTGATCGCGGGCATCGATAAACCAACAGCCGGTGCGCTGCTCATAGACGATATTGATATTGCCGCCTTGCCTGAAAGTGAGCTGGCAAATTGGCGTGCGGCCAACGTCGGTTTCATTTTCCAGTTTTATAATTTAATGCCGGTGCTCAATGCCTTTGAGAATGTTGAGTTGCCCTTATTACTGACTAATCTCAGTAAGTCTGAGCGCCGCGAACATGTTGAAACGGCGCTGGCCATGGTTGGCCTTGCCGATCGTATGGATCATTACCCCAATGAGCTTTCCGGTGGTCAGCAGCAGCGTGTGGCGATTGCCCGCGCTTTAATTAGCGACCCACAGTTGATCGTGGCCGATGAGCCCACTGGCGACTTAGATCGTCAATCGGCCGATGATATTTTGAGCTTATTGGATAGGCTTAATGTCGAATTAGGCAAGACCATTGTTATGGTTACGCACGACCCTAAATGTGCGGCGCGCGCGAAACAGCAAGTGCATTTGGAGAAAGGCCTGTTGCTCAGCGAGCCCGCCGGGCAGTCGCACTAAATGCACGCGCTCTATGTGCTCAAGCTTGCCAGTCGCAATATTTGGCGACAGCGCCTGCGTGCCAGTATGACCATTGCCGGCATTGCCGTGGCGATCATCTCCTTTGGCTTGCTGCGCACAGTCGTTGATTCTTGGTATGCCGGCGCGGAGTTGAGTGATTCAGGCCGTCTCATTACGCGAAATTCGGCGTCATTGGCGTTTCCCTTGCCGGTTAGCCATGTCAGTCAAATCCGTCGTATCAATGGCGTGAAAGCAGTGACATCGGTGAACTGGTTCGGCGGTATTTATATCGACGACAAACATTTCTTCCCGCAATTTGCCATCGATCCCGATAGCTATTTCACGGTGTATCCAGAATTTATCGTGGATGAAAATCAGCTGGCCGAGTTCCGTCGTGATCGTCGTGGCGTCATTATTGGCAGCAAGTTGGCGGCGAAAGAAGGCTGGAAAGTTGGCGATCAAGTGCCGTTGCTGGGCACGATTTATCCTGGCGTGTGGAGCTTTACCATTCGCGGCATTTATCAAGGTCGCGATGACACCGTCGATACCGGCCAATTTCTCATGCATTGGGCCTATGTAAACGAACGCATTAAATCGCTGCTGCCATCGCTCGCCGATCAGGTCGGCATCATCATTGTCGATATTAAAAACCCGGCCAATGCCGCGACGATGTCGGCGGCTATCGATAGCCAATTCAAAAACTCGTTAACCGAGACGCGAACGGAAACGCAAAAAGCCTTTCAGCTCGGCTTTATTGCCATGGTCGATACCATTTTGCTGGCGATTCAAACTGTGGCCTATGCTGTCATTCTCATCATCATGGCGGTGATGGCCAATACCATGGCGATGTCGGCACGCGAGCGCACCCGCGAGTACGCCACGCTGAAGTCGCTGGGCTTTTCGCAGTCGTTTGTGACCAGTTTAATCTTGGTGGAGTCGCTCACCATGGGCTTGATTGGCGGAGCCTTGGGCGTGGCGTTGAGTTACCCCTTGGCGGATGCTTTTTTTGCCGCCACCCGCGATCTTTTCGTGGTCTTTACGATTTTGCCCGAGACCGTGGTGCTGCAATTTTCCGCCGCCATTGTCATCGGTCTAGCCGCCGCCTTAGCTCCAGCCATCAACAGTGCGCGTATTAGCATTGTCGATGGTCTGCGCGCTGTGACCTGAGGCCGATCATGCGTAGAGGCCTGTCGTTTTCCTATGTCGCGCGCAATCTCATGGCGCGCAAGCTCACCACACTACTCACGGCAACGGGCATGGCGCTGGTGGTTTTTGTTTTCGCCACCGTGCTGATGATGACCGAAGGCTTGCGCCATACCTTGGCCGGCACAGGCTCCTACAACAACGTCATTATCATTCGCCAAGGCTCGCAAACCGAAGTGCAGAGCACAGTAACGCGTGAGCAGGCCAATCTCATTGCCTCGCTGCCGGGCTTGGCCAGCCATTCCATACAAGGGCCGATGGTCTCGCGCGAAGTCATCGTGCTGGTCAATGTGCCGCGTCAGGATGGCGAGGGCTTGGCCAATATCGTGGTTCATGGCACCACGCCTGTCGGCATTGGCATGCGTGAGCAAATACGTGTGGTGGAGGGGCGTAGCTTTCGTCCGGGCTCATCAGAAATCATCATTGGTAAAGGCCTAACGCGCGGCAAACTTGGCCTGCACTTGGGCGGTGTGCTCAATTTTGGCCAGCGCGAATGGCGCATTGTTGGTGTGTTTGATGCGGGATCCAGCGGTTTTGATTCCGAAGTGTGGGCCGATAGTGAGCAAATGATGCAGGCCTTTCGCCGGCAGTCATACTCTTCGCTAGTGGTGGGTTTACGCGACATTAATAGCTTCGACACGTTTGCCGAGGCCTTGGAGCAGAAGCCCAATATCAAAGTCGATATTCGTCGTGAGTCGCTGTTTTATGCCGACCAGTCGAAGAAGATGTCCGGCTTTATTGAGATTTTAGGTAAGTCGATTACGCTGATTTTTTCCATCGGTGCGGTGATCGGCGCAATGATCACTATGTATGCCAGTGTGGCCAATCGCACGCAGGAAATCGGCACCTTACGCGCCTTAGGATTTCAGCGCATGAACATCATTAGCGCGTTTATCCAAGAGGCAATGTTGCTCGGCGCCTTGGCTGGTGCCATCGGATTAGGCCTAGCGAGTTTTATGCAATTGGTTGAGATTTCCACCACCAATATTCAGACCTTTTCTGAAGTGGTTTTCCGACTGATTTTGACTCCAACCATCGCGGTTCAGGTCATGGTTTTTTCTATATTTATGGGCGTGTTAGGTGGTGTTTTACCGGCTATTCGCGCCGCGCGTTTGGAGATTGTAAATGCCCTCCGATTCGGCTGATTATCTGGGCAAATTGCCAGGCTTAGCGCCGCAAACTAGCGTTGATCGACCAGTCACGGCCTCTGAGTATTACCACGCTAGTGTTGGTACCAGTCGATACACTTTGGAGTCGTCGCGCTATGTGTTTTTTGTGCTGCACGGAAGCTGCGTTGATGCACTAGATGAGCAGGAATTAACTCAAAAACTAACGCAGGCCATCGCACAAGTTTCTGCCTGCAATCCTGTTTTACGTATGCGCTGGCATGGCAATCTTGGCCACTCACGTTGGCTTAGCGATGGGCCATTGCCGCGCTTTAGGGTTGTCTCTGAGTGCCAGTGGGATGGGCAGTCTAGTGCCGGTGCTGACATCCTCGATGCGCCTGGTTTGTCATTGCGCGATGGGCCTTGTGCTGAGTTTATTTGGGCCTCACAAGGCCAAGGCCGCGGCTTACTCATCTTGCGTTCGCATCATGCCGTGATGGATGGTTTGGGCGGCATGCATCTGCTCAGTGAGCTGTTTCGGGCACTACGCGGCGAGCCTTTATTGGGCAGTAACGCAGCGTTTAGCGATGCCGATCTGATGCGCGCAATGGCGATCACGTCGACCAAACACGAGCCCTATGACACCTGCACACTGACCGGTGCACCTGCTGGCGATGACGTAGGTGATGACTGGTGGCGAGTTCGCTTTGGCCCAGTGCAGCCGCGCCTGCTCTCGAAAGTGGCGCTAGCTTTGACCGAATTTGCGCATCAGTTCAGTGATGCGCCGGTGCGCATCGCAATTCCTGTCGATTTGCGCAAGCACGTGCCGGGCATGCTGGCTAGCGCCAACTTCGCCAATATGCTGTTTGTCCGACTCAATAAAGGTGCGCAGGCCACTGATTTCGATGGTCAACTTCGTGAGCAGCTAGCTGCGCGGCGAGAGGGCGCGTATCCGGCCATTTACGATTGGTTGCGATGGTTGCCGCTGCGCTGGTTTGACTATTTATTGGGGCGGCGCTTAGCCAATTTCACCACCCGCAAGCCGGTTGAAACGGTGCTCATTTCCAATATGGGCAAAGTCGACTTAACGGCATTTCAGTCGTCGATATTTAAGGCCGACGACTACACCGTTTCACCTATGCCGGGTAATGCCTTTGTCGTGCTGTACTCCATTGGTGATGAAATCAGCATGATGATTAGCCTGCCGCGCATACTCTCTAGCAATGGCCGCAAGCAGGCCTTGGTGGCGTGGTTGAAGCAGCGCTTTGGCGAAGCAAATGGTGACGAAAGCAGCAGCGGCGGATGCAACGAGAGCAACGCATGCAAAAGCTAAGCGCTATCTGGCGGTTTCTCAAAGACCTAGGCGCCTACCAAGCGCTACGGCCCTACGACATCTATCCCTACTTTTTCTTGTCGAGCTTCGCCCTAGTCATCCTCGTATTGCTCGCGCCCGATTATTTCGAGCAGTGGCCGGGCTATAGCGCCTTAGCCACGGCCGGTGGCAGTGTCGGTGCGGGTCGTTTTCTTATCGATGCTAGCTTGCCGGTGGCGCTGCTCTATATCGCCATCATATTGATGAGGCTGAATCGCGCGCGCTGTCAGGCAGTAAACGATGGCATGCGCGCCAACACCGTGCATCGCTACCCCTTGATTGGCGCGGTGTTTTTTATCGTGCAATTGCCATTGCTGGTTTTGCTTTATGAGGCGCAGGATGACTTCGTCTATACCTTAACGAAAAGTTTTTGGGTGATTGCATACTGCATGCCGTGGTTTTCCTATTTAGCCGCCAATAGCTTTTCCATCATTGTCGCGGCGGCTTATGAATGGCGGCAAAAAGTAGCTGAGAAAAGCGCCCTCAATGCCGCAGAAAAAACAAAAGTCGACGTAAGTAACTCGCCATGAAATTTTCAACTACGCTAAATCATCCCAAAATATTCATCGCCATCATTTTCTTGGCGATGCTGTTTTGTCTGCCGATGTTAGCTAACGGCCTGCTCTTGGATGACTACCCGCAGCGCATCGCGATGTATACCGCGCCCACGAGCAACCTCTTTGACTTCTTTAGTCGCGGCAACCCGCTCACCGAGGCGCAGCTGCAATCGGGCATTTTGCCGTGGTGGATGTCGGAAGAGGCGAAAGTGCGGTTTTTTCGCCCCATCGGCGAGCTGCTCATTCACCTCGACTACGCCTTATGGCCAGATAATTTTGCCCTCATGCATCTGCATTCCATCGCGTGGTACGGGGTGCTGCTCACTGCCGTCGCCTCCGTATATAAGCGCTTGCTGCCTTTGCGTTGGGCCGCCGCCTTAGCCACCCTGATGTTCGCGCTCGATTACGGCCATTCCGCGGGCGTTGCTTGGCTATGCAACCGTAACGTCTTAGTGGCGATGACCTTGAGCATGTTGTGCCTGCTTTGTCATCGCCGCGATAGCGTGCGTATGAGCATTGTCGCAGTCGCCTTATTTGCCTGTAGCTTGGCCGCAAGTGAGTCTGCATTAGCCTTGTCGGGATACTTACTCGCGCATGAGCTGTACTTAACCCGGCGCTCCAACACTACAAAAGCCCTGCGACTATTGCCCTATGCCGTGATTGGCCTGTGCTGGATAGGCTTTTGGGCGACCCAAGGCTATGGCGTTTCAGGCCCAGGTTTCTACATCGATATTGCTCAACAACCGCTGCTATTTTTGGAAAAGCTGGTGTATCGAGCGCCAGCGTATGTAGTCAGCCAAATAGCTTTTCCTCCGGTAGAAGTTTTCGGCGCGCTGGAGTTGCAGACCTTGCCAAGAGCCATGCAATGGTTAGCTGGCGGCTATATTTTTGCGCTATTGGGTCTGCTGTTTTGGTTTTTCCGACCATTGCTTAAGCAACTAGCGATGGCACGGTTTTTTGCACTCGGCCTAGTCATTGCTGCTTTGCCGCTTGTGGCTTCATCACCAGTTAGCCGCTCGCTTTGGTATGTCAGCTTTGGCGCGTTTGGCCTGATAGCGCTTTATGTCGCGCATTATCGTGAAGCCGTAGCGACTTTTGGTGGCAATGAGGCCTCGCTGCGGCGTGCCGGCATTTTTGCCAAGACCTTGCTCGCGCTGCATTTGCTACTCAGCCCATTACTATTTTTAGCTCTACCGCAGATGGCCACTGCTTTTGACATAGCCATGGACAGCGAAACAGTGGCGCTGCCAACCACCGACTCAGACCCACGGCTATTGCTGCTGGCGAGCCCGACCTATATCGGTAGCGTGACATTCCCCATGTTGAAAGATCAGGCCTTATCGTATGGAGCCGCGCCAAGTCGAAACCTGCCAACGCTGACGCATATTCGCGGTCTGGTCGACACTGAGCATGCCTTCAGGCTGCGACGCGTATCAGAAGACACTTTGGTGGTGAAGTCGGAGCAGGGCTTTGTCAGCATGGCGACCAAGCCCTACGGTTTTAGCGCTGGCCATGAAGTGGTGCTAGATGACGTGCGCATCACCGTAGAGCAGGTAAATGCCGATGGCCAGCCGCTGCAAATTCGATTTTCTTTCAAGCCTGGGGCATTGTCGGGCTATAAAGTGATGCGTTGGCAGGCTGAGCGTTTTGTTGCAGCCACGCTGCCTGAGATTGGCTCGTCGATAGAAATTAACTAGCCCCATCATCATTTCCAAAATGGAAGACTGAGACATGAGCAAGCGCTTAAAGATTATCGGGCTAATAGTCGTGTTGGCGCTGCTCGCAGCTGCTGGCGTATATGTCGAGCAGCTCATGAGCAAAAAAACACCTAGCTTTGATATTTCATTGAGCTGCGGTGTGCCGCCACCAGAGGAAGAGTCTGAGCTGGCACGCTTGTTCGATTTTGCCGAAAACCATGAAGGTGAAATGGTGCAAGTCAAGCTAAGTTACTACCCTGGCGACTGTAGCTGCCCGCGTAGTGAAGACGATGACCCAAGCATTGTTGGGATGGTCTGTGAGCATAATCCAGAGTGGTGGCTTGCTGAGAAAATGAAGCAGTACAACTGTGTCGAGGCGCTAGGCATGGCTGGGCATCGTGCTGGCATTGCGTCATTTTGCTTTCCAACGCATGACATTCTGCCGATCAAAGCAGGCTATTCCAGAGAGCAAACCGCCACTTATCAAAGCATATCGGGGTCGTTCTTACTGAATTGGGAATGGAGTCTAGGCGCACCGCATGTACAAGTATTATTGCCTGATTAAAAACGCGTGACTGAGCCTTAGTTCTCAATAGCAGTGGCGTGTCAGCATTATTTATCCCCATGATTTATATATGAGTTTTTGCTTAGTCAAACTGATCCCAGTAAGGGCGATCGCCATAATAGCCATCTAAGAACTCGACAAAGCACTTCACTTTATTCGCTAATAATTGACGACTAGCGTACACCGCATACAGCGTTAGCGGCTCGGGCTCATGCTCTGGCAAAACAATCGTCAGCTTGCCTTCTTTAATTGCCGCGCCTGAGATAAACGTGGGCTGTAGGGCGATTCCTGCACCGGCGATAGCCGACTCGACTAAGACATCACCGTTATTACAAACCAGCTCATTGCTACGTGCTCGCTCACTGCTTCGCAGCCAGCGATGCGCTAGCTGATTGGCGTCATCCTCTAAATAGCTATAGCGCAAATAACGATGTGCCTTAAGGTCTTGCAGGCTTTTAGGCATGCCGTGCTGCTGCAAATACTCAGGTGAGGCGCACATCACCAGGCGTACTGGCGCGATGCGCTTGGCAATTAATGACGAGCTTTTTAGATGCCCAATACGCAGCGCAATATCAAAGCCCTCTTCGACAATATCGACTTTGCGATCGTTGATTTGCAGATCTATATCCACGGCTGGATGAGCCTGCTGAAAGTCGATCATGAGCTTGGCCATATGGCGAATAGCGAAAGAGGCGGGCGCGCTAATACGCAGTAGGCCGCTAGCGTGCGCTTGCATATCGCCTAGTTCGTTTTCCATGTCGCTGATGTCGCTGAGCACTTGCTGCGCGCGTTGGAAATAGCGCGTGCCGGCCTCAGTCAGATGCAGCTTGCGCGTGGTGCGATTGAGCAGGCGTGCGCCCAAATGCTTTTCGAGCTGAGCAATATGCTTGCTAACAAGCTGTGGTGACAGCGCTAGGCGCTCGGCGGCTAGAGTAAAGCTGCCCTCGGTCACGACGGTGACGAAAGCGCGCATAGCATCAATACGATCCACTGTTTACTCCGAAAGCGGCAA
>TARA_R110001592_G_scaffold363375_1_pt1 | contig 27111 bp, 26 predicted proteins | sample TARA_R110001592 | Tara Oceans TARA_R110001592 (sample SAMEA4398387) | marine metagenome | biome: Polar Biome; feature: [SRF] surface water layer (ENVO:00010504); material: water (ENVO:00002006), including particulate matter (ENVO:01000060) such as... | depth 5 m | reverse complement strand
TTTTTTCAAAAAATAAAAGTGGGGTGTGCAATATCGGTTTATGGAAATATAGCCGTCATCCGAATTATTTTGCTGAGTGGCTGGTGTGGACGGGACTGGTAATTGCCGCTATTCCTTCTTGGCTTGCGCTTAGTTCTAGTGAATCATTATCTGTCTGGTTTGTTTTAGGTGTAGGTACCTTGAGTGCCTCATTCATGATGTACATTACGCTGGTTCACCTTACGGGGGCGACACCTGCAGAATATTATTCGCTTCGAAAAAGAAAAGAATACAAAGCCTATCAAGAAAAAACGAATATGTTCTTTCCATGGTTTACCCGATAGCTCATTATTTCAAAAGCCAGCTCCTGAGCTGGCTTTTCCATTTATAGCCTTGAAAACCTGTTCTGTTTGAGCATCGGCCGGGAAAAAGGATTCAATTTTTAGTTCCGATGCGGTGATGTCAACAGCAGTTCCAAATGTCGAAATCATGCTAAATAAGTTTAAACGCATGCCGTTTAATGCTATTTCCATTGGTAGGATTGGCATCAAGGGAGTATTCACATGAGGCTTTAGATAGCCTTCATCCTCCTTAGACATTACGATTACGTCTGCTAGCAATATGCTTAGCGCATGGTTGTTCGGGTCTTCGTTGGCTTCCTTTTGAAGCCTTGTAAGCATTTGTGGGGCGAGTATGTTCCAGTTGCTTATCAAGGATCGTAATCCTTTTGGATGGAAGGTGAGCCGATAAATATTTTTTAATCCTGATGGATCAACGTCTGCCCATATCTTCTCCGAGTCGCCAAGTAATTCGATTAAACTATGCGTGGCATCATTCGCCAAAAGCAGGTTCCAATCGCCATCGATGACAATTGCTGGATAAGGTTCATGATGGGTAATAGACCTGTGCAAGGCCTCATAAACAGGTTGCATCTCTTCATCATTTAGCGCGCGTTGTTTATATAAAGGCGCAAAGCCAGCTGCACCTAACATAAGATTACGATCTCGAAGCGGGATGTCTAAGGCTTCGCTTAGGTTGATGACCATATCGCGGCTAGGTTTTGCTCGGCCGGATTCGAGAAAACTGAGGTGTCTTTGCGAAATGCCTGCATCACAAGCTAAAGCGAGCTGAGAATATTTTCTGACAGCACGCCAAGCTTTAACTATTTTGGAAAAACTAGTGAGGTGATCTTGTGTTTGTTCAGTCAAAGCCTGCATCTTGAATCTCTACTCTTATCGTTTGATATCTAGCGATACTAACACTTCCCGTTATGGACTCAATTACCTGTTAGGTAATAGTTTGGCCGCTTGAATGCTCAGTTTGCAGATTCGTTCGTATTCTGTTTATGTTGAAATTTTTTACGGTAACTTGCCGGCCCGACACCGACTCGTTGCTTGAATAAACGGCTAAATGAACTGGCGTCTTCATAGCCATTTTCGTAGGTGATTTGCGCAAAAGTTTGTTCGCTGTTTTCGAGGGCGAATTTTGCATTCTCTATTCTCATGTTTTGTAGGTATTGCATGGGATTTTGATGGGTCGCGAGTTTAAAGCGACGAATAAAATTACGTGAGCCGAAGCCAAATTTCTCAGCGAGTTGCTCTAGTACTATGCGTTCGCCATAGTGCTTTTCAAACCACTCCTGTATCTGAAGAATCTGTGAGTCGCCATGGTGTTTGTAAAAGTGACAACTGATATAGGGGCTTTGCGCTCGTGGTTGACTGTCGATCAGTAGTTTTTTCGCGCATTCAGAGGCGAGTTCGGCTGAGGCATATTTTCGAATGATATGCAGAAGTAAGTCATTGCCTGCGGTCGCGCCGCCAGAGCACATGATGTTAGCATCGTCAGTGACAGTGTGTTGTTCCATAAGTTTAACTAGGGGGTAACGCTGTCTAAATTGTTCGGCAAAGTACCAATGAGTGGTGGCCATTTTCCCATTGAGTAAACCTGCTTCAGCTGTGACAAAACTGCCTGTACACATGCTGGCGATCGCTGCGCCAGCCTCATACTGTTGTGTGAGCCAGTCGAGCTCGATGTTTAATGTAGGCAACACTGGCAGGATTTTGAACAGAAACCCGGGCACGATCACCAGTGAAGGTGGTGTATTTTTTTCCATGCTCTGCATGTTCAGTTTAGCCTCGAGGTACACGCCACCTGAACAGCTTACTACACCGGTATTTTTGGAAACGGTTTTGACCGAGAAATAGGGTTCGTTTGAAGGTGAGTTCATGGCGTACAAGGTATTGGCGCATTCGAAAGCCTCTAGCGTTGCGGTCACGCTTGCGGCTGAGCAGCCGTGGGTCATCATGAGCTGAATGGTCTTCATCTGTTTTTCCTGTAATGCATAAATCGCATATCATTTGTCATTTATGACTATTCTGACATAGCCGCATGCCGATTAGAATAACTGGGTGAATATTGGCGAAAAATAGGTGATAGGCAGTATGAAAAGTAAGGCGAAACGTAACTTAGATACGCGTATATTGAACGGTAAAGATATCGATGATGCCACGCTTAGGCAGCTTTGGTCGCTACGTCTGGATTTTCTGGAACTGAAAATTGCAAAAGATGAAGATTGGCGTAAGTTCCGTTCGATTCTCAATAAAGACAATACCTTGATTTTCAGTTTTTGGGGGGAAGGCGCGTTACAAGGCTACTTCACTTTTTCGTTTAATCCTGTCGAGCACGCTAAGCGCAAAGCCCTATTGGTGCATTCCAAGTATTATTATGTGCGCCCAGCCTATCGTGGGCACTCAAAAATAACCGCAGCGGCGTGGCGACTATTGCCCGGCATCATCTGGCGTTATGGTTTAAGGCAGTTGTATTTCGCAGCATTTTCCTTCCCGACAAGTTATGTATCACTCAGCCGTACCTTTGGCAGAGTGATGACTATTCAGAGTAGTGTGACTCCTGCTTGGGAGAAGTATATTTTTGAAGCTTTTGTGAAAGAGCAAAGTGGACAGGACTGGGATGAACAAGCAAGTCTTATTCGTCATCAAAATGTCCCCTTTGGTGAAGATAAACTGCCATCTTCCAGTGTTAAAAAACTCCGCAGCGAATACGAAAGCTTGAATCCCGAATGGGCTGATGGCGTGTCGTTGCCCATACTGATGAAGTTTGACTGGCAAACCATTAAAAGCATCTTGGGGAATAACTTTCGCAGAATGTCACGCGGCTAAAGAGAACTGCTTTAAACCTTTAGTTGCAGGGCAGAAGTCACTTCCTGTTATGGCCACAATTACCTGTAAGGTAATTGTTTAAAGATGAAAGCTTGTGGATACTCAGGGTTCATTCAATTAAAGCAGGTATGCATATCATGAAAATCGTAAAACTCGGTTTAGTCGGGGTATTGGTCTTATTTGGCGGGTTTAGCGCTTGGGTAATGTGGCAAATAGGCTATAGCGGAATATGGTTGGCGGGTGTTGAAAGCATGGGGAGTTTACAGATTTTATTGGATCTGTCTGTGGCGTGTTCCCTGATAGGCATATGGATCTATCAAGATGCAAAAAGCAGAGGTGTTAATCCATATCCTTGGCTTGTAGGGACACTGTTAGGTGGGTCACTAGCGCCGTTGCTCTACCTTATTATTAGAGCTCAAAAGCAATCTAACAGGATGATTAATGAAATGGACGGAGGCATGACCGGAGTTTAACTCTTACAACAGCAAAATAGGCGAGTCTTGAACTCGCCTATTAGCATTTTCTGTTTGTTGACGCTTGTGCAGGAAAACGAAATGTATTCAGCGCTTGCCTATAATTGGGACTGAAGATAATTGGGTAAACCAATTTTATCGATCAGACCTAATTGTTTTTCCAACCAATACGCATGGTCTTCTTCAGAATCTTCGAGTTGTTTACCAAGCATGGCTCTTGTTTCAAAGTCTTGTTCAGTCTCGCATACTGCAATCGCCGCTTTTAGATTATTAATCACCGCGTATTCCAAAGCCAAATCGTGCTTGAGCATTTGAGGAACGGTAGTGCCGACGTTTAGCGGGTCCCGTTTAGATACATCAGGCTTACCTTCCAAAAATAAAATCCGCTTGATCATTTGGTCGGCGTGATCAGTTTCTTCTACTCGTTCATGATCAAGGCGTTCATAGAGCTTAGTTAAGCCCATATCCTCATACATACGCGAATGAATAAAGTATTGATCTATTGCTGTTAATTCACCGGCAAGAAGGTCGTTGAGAATTTGAATTACTTTCGTTTTACCTTTCATGTTTCTTTCCTTCTGGCATTATGAGTGCATCATGGATTGCATATAGTTTTCGATAGAAATACTCTCAATTAAGGATAACTGGGTTTCTAACCAATCTAGGTACTCTTCTTCTTCGGCTAATATTTTTTTGAGGATGTCACGCGTAACATAGTCAGAAACCGATTCACAAAAGCTAATGGCTTCACGAAGGTCTTGAATAGAAGATGTTTCGAGTTTTAAATCGCAAGACAACATTTCTTTGGTGTCTTCGCCAATCATTATTTTACCCAACTTTTGTAAGTTAGGAATGCCTTCTAAAAAGAGGATGCGTTCGATCAAACGATCAGCTTGCTTCATATCCTTTATCGATTTTTTATACTCATGTTCATTGAGTTCATCTAAGCCCCAGTTTTTAAACATACGGGCATGCAGAAAATATTGATTGATTGCGATGAGCTCATTACCTAAGCAGATATTGAGATGCTGAATAACTTGTTTATCACCTTTCATAACACATTCCCCCTGTTTAACGTTGGCAGAGTATAAGTGTCTAAAAAATGAAAGTGAAGGTTAACTTAAATGATGACGGTCGATATGGAGTTTAAAACTGTATTTCGTGAGCCAGATGAAAAGCTTGAGAGGCTTGGATTTTAGTGATTTTTTCGCTGACCATCTCTTTTGCAAAAGGCACGCATTGACCACAACAGTTACCAATGCCGAGTGCTAATTTGATCTCTTTGAAGCTAGATGAACCGTCTGCAAGCGCTGAGTCGATTTGCTTGTCGCTGATTCCATTACAAACACACACTAACATAAAAACACCTCTTGAATGATGTGCTGGCATTATTCATCAAATGATAATCATTATCAAATGTTATTTTGTGTTATTTGTTAATCTGTTTGTTTAAGGCTGCTGTTTTAAGGCTGCTGTTTTAAGGGTGATGGTATGTGTCGAAAGGGCTATTAAATTGTCTAAATGTTAAATTTACTCTCGGTGCTTTGACGCGCTTTCTGATCGGTAATTGATGTTTCCAGTAGTCTTGTGTCGCACCCTTCATTAGCAGCAGGCTGCCATTTTCTAATTCAATGGCATGCTGCTCTTTGCTTATTTTATGTCGAAAAATAAATGTTCGTTCAGCACCTAAGCTAATAGATGCAATGGGGGCATGTCTTTGCATCATGATTTCATCATCGCTGTGCCAACCCATGCCTTCACTTCCATCATGGTAGAAGTTTAATAAGCAAGAGTTAAACGACTCGCCAGTATAGGCCTGTAATTGATCTCTAATGATGCTTAGCGAACGAGTCCAAGGCTTGGCAATTTTTGTATTGTTTGAATAAATATATTCATATGTTTGGTCTCCATACCAAGCCACTTTACGCTTAGTGGTGATATGTTTTCCAAACATAATTAGTTGATCAGATTGCCAGTCTATTTCGGCTTCAAGGGCTTTGAAATAATTTTCAGATTCAGTGGGCGTTAAAAACCTTGGATAGTATTCAACTAAACCATCATGTTCTAAAAGGCATTTCATACGACACTGCGTCTTCTAAATAAATGATCAGGCATCTAGCCCAATCATCTCAATATAGGCGGGAGATTGACGTAGAGAAATAGTATAAATACCTTGCCTCTTCAACCATTGTGTTGCATGAGCTAGGCTCTTAAAGCTCACAGGCGCTTGTTTAAGGATATTGCCTTCGTTATCCAGTTGGTGTGCAAGATAATGATTGCCTTTTACAAACTCTACGATGCCCCTTTTGGTTAACGGGCTTTTAAGGCTGATAAGTTGTTCAAACATACTAGGTTCCTTCCTACTGAATGTTGTGTGATTTAATGATGAGCTTGGTGATCGGCACTGATCAAGTATTTGTTGACGTCTCGATTGGGTTCTTTGCCAGTTCGCTCTGCCAGCATGCTATAAAAGTCTTTCTTGGATGATCCTTTTATTGAGCTGGGAGCAGCATAGTAAAACTTACATCGAAGTTTTTAAAGCAAACACTAGCCGTTCCTGCTTCAGATTGATACTTCTGTCTAAAGTCGGTGGATGGAAAGCCAACTAAGCGCATCTTCATGGCTCTCAATTCTTATGGTGAATGTGCTATATGCTTAGGCTGCATCTACTTCTAAGGATTTAATTTTTTGATATATCGAATCTGCTTGAGTACTTAATTCAGCATAAAGTCTGATGTTGCCTCCTTGTTGAGCTTGCATCGCTTCGTATAATGTTTTTTCGTAGTCTTTGCGCAATTTTTTTAATGGGTCTGTTTTGAATAAGCCAAACATAAAGTATTCCTTAGTTAATTTACCTATATTTACAGAAGAACGGCCGTTTTGGATCACTTTATTTTATTGAAAGTATTCACTCGCTTTTTGATCAAACAGACTTATTGATAGATTAGTTTTAAGTCAGTAACTAGTCTTCAGATAAACGTGTGCATTGGTTTTAATTAGACTATGTTTATAACAACAAGTTAATGTGGGTCGCTTTTATGAAATTGAAGAAAATAAGTAGTTTAATTATTCTTTTTATGCGTTGTTTCAGATATTAATCCGAATACTATCGCAGAAGAGCATCTTCAGGGTTTCTTTTCAGATAATGCTTATACCTTCGTTAACTTTGCTTTCAGCTTAAAAAAACACAACTATCAATTCAAGACAATGATGGATTTAGTTGATTACCGATTTATGTCTTGGCAAGGTGCGATGGCTCACTTGGGTGAAGAATATGCTGAAATGGCTAGAAATAACCCGCTTTATAGTGAGCATCATGACCAATCTCTACAGGTGAAAATGCTTTTTTTAGAGCGTGTTGATGTGGTGCAGATGGATGAACACATTTTTAATTATTATCGAGCAAAGATTGGTAGTGAAGGTAAAATTGATACCTCGCCAGACGTTGATCGCTTTGAGTTTTTTGGTGAAAGCCCGAATGGGTTTTTATTTCGAAGCATTAAAATGCGCGATGAATTTAACATTCAGCTAAAGAAACTTAAAGAATCAGGACAATACGATAAAATAATGAATCGTTATTTTCAGCGAGCATCCTTGAAGTCAGAGGCTAAGTAGTTTACGACTTAGCTGCTAATTTCAAGGCGCTCTTGGTCGTTTATATTTCATCCCACCAGTTTGTTAATGCTTTTTGCAGTCGCTTGTTTTCTTGATGCTCTTCAATCGCTCTTCTGGCTTCGAATCTTTTTCTTGCTTTAGTCTTCTTCTTTACTTCTGATGCTTGCAGATTGAGCTCGCAATTGATATCCATAAATTCAATTCGAATAGTATCTAACGTTGGGTCATTACTTTGATTCGCCTGTTGCATAATTTTTCCTCTAGTTTAAAGACAATGTGATTAAACAACAGGCTTTAAACTAGATGAGAATCATGACGAATACATGACAGCTTAGTGAAGGTTTTGCGTCTGGCTGTTTTGTATTTTCTTTAAGCTTATTGAAAATATTCTGTCTGCGTCATCTTTTAATTTAATAAATCTATAATCTGCTGTGCTGCAGAATAGGGCGTTATTTCATTACGCAGAACCGCATTTTTTAAGTTGGGAAGTGTCGTTTTAACTTTGGGGTTTTGATAAAGCTTTCGTTCAAGCATGTCATGAACCAAAGACTTCAACCAATTGCTATTTTGCTTTGCTCTTTTAAGTGAAAAGGCATTATTGCTTTGGCCGCTTTCATCCTGGAAGTGTGTGGTTTTACTCTTTTCTTGATACTGCTTCAGCATATCCCAGATATCTTCAATACCTTCATTTTCTAATGATGAGCAAGTGAGAATAGGCGGGGTCCAGAATCCATCGTGCTTTAATAAATGAAAGGCATTTTGGTAGTGCTGTTTAGTTTGCTGAGCTGCTAATTTATGTTCGCCATCACTTTTGTTAATAACTAAGCCATCAGCCAGTTCCATAATACCGCGTTTGATACCTTGCAGGTCATCACCTGCGTTAGGCAGCATAAGCACCAAAAAGAAATCGACCATCGAAGCAACATCATATTCAGACTGACCCACGCCAACGGTTTCTACTAAGATGACATCATAGCCAGCAGCTTCACAGAGCAGCATGGTTTCACGTGTTTTCAGCGCGACGCCACCTAAAGCGCCGGCACTTGGGCTGGGTCGAATAAAGGCATTGGCTTCACGGGATAGATACTCCATACGGGTTTTATCGCCCAAAATGCTGCCACCTCTAAGGGGAGAACTTGGGTCGACTGCCAGCACGGCGAGTTTTTTTCCTTGGGAAATGAGATGCTGACCAAAGGCTTCGATAAAGGTAGATTTACCAACGCCAGGCACACCACTAATGCCAATACGCAAACTTTTGCCAGTATCAGGTAGGATGCTGTTAAGAAGGTCCTGAGCTTGTTCACGATGAACTTCTAAAGTACTTTCAACCAAGGTGATCGCCTTTGCTAATGCGCGGCGGTTACCTTGTTTGAGTTGTACTAGGTTGATTGTCATAGTGAATCTCTTGTATTGGTCCCTGAACCCATAACTTCCGCTCCCTGAGCCCGTCGAAGGGTCTTCCAGATTAAACGCTGAGTTTTATTTGGTACATTTCGACCCTTCGATGAACTCAGGGCAGGCCACTCAATGAGCGATCTTTTCGGTGCCTGAGCCTGTCGAAGGGTCTATGAGCTATACTTGGATTTTGATAATAATGGCAGTTTTTCAAGATCGCCATTTATCAAAGCAGTTTTCTTTTTTCTACTCCAGCCCTGAACCTGCTTTTCTCGTTGAAATGCTTCTTCAATGTTAGCAAAATCTTGGCAATACACTAATTTTATCGGAAGGTGTTTACGAGTAAAATTGGCACCTTTTCCGGCTTGGTGTTGTTCAATTCTATATTCTAGGTTCGTAGTGCTTCCAGTGTAATATTTACCATTTGCACATTCTAGTATGTATAAGTATGCATTCATTAAGACCTCCTTGTCTTATGGTTTATCACGCACCCTGAGCTCCGTCGAAGGGTGTTCTAAATTAAACTCTGAATTTCATCTAACACATTTCGACGGGCTCAATGAGCGATAATTTTCGGTCCCTGAGCTTCGTCGAAGGGGCTTTCAAATTAAACGCTGAATTGCATCTAGTGCATTTCGACAGGCTCAATGAGCAGTTATGTCTAAATATTCGCTTCCTCTATCGCTTTCAATACCTGCTTCACACTGACAGGGATTTTAGTACCAGGGCCAAAGATACCTTTTACACCAGCAGCATAAAGTTGATCGTAATCTTGTTTAGGAATAACGCCACCTGCTACCACGATAATATCATCGGCACCTTCTGCTTTAAGTGCTGCGATTAAGCCAGGTATTAATGTCTTATGTCCTGCAGCTTGAGAGCTTACACCCACAACGTGTACATCATTTTCGACGGCTTGTTTTGCGACTTCTTCTGGCGTTGAAAACATAGGTGACAAGTCGATATCGAAACCGGCATCGGCGAAAGAGGTTGCGATAACTTTAGCGCCTCGGTCATGTCCATCTTGGCCCATTTTGCAGACAAGCATTCTAGGCCTGCGACCATGCGTTTCAGAAAATTTTTCAATATCGTCTTGAATATGTTTCCAGTCCTCATCATTTTCAAAAGAAGATCCATATACGCCACTAATGGTTTTAGATTGAGCTTGGTAACGGCCATACACAGTTTCAAGCGCATCGGAAATTTCGCCAACGGTGGCTCTTTGTCTGGCGGCATCTATGCTTAATTCTAATAGGTTGCCTTCACCTGATTTTGCAGATTCAGTGAGGGCTGCAAGGGCTTTGTCAACGGCAGCACTGTCACGTGATGCCCGGAGCATTTCTAAGCCTTTGATTTGAGAATCTCGCACCGCCACGTTGTCGACCAAGAGGAAATCCAGATCATCCTCATGGTCAAGTTGATATTTATTCACGCCAACGATGACATCTTCTCCGCGATCTATACGTGCTTGTTTTTTTGCGGCACTTTCTTCGATTCGTAGTTTTGGAATGCCTTGTTCAATGGCTTTTGCCATGCCGCCACTGGCTTCAATTTCTTCAATTAATTCCCAAGCTTTATCGGCCAAATCCTGGGTTAAACTTTCCATCATATACGAGCCACCCCAAGGGTCGATGACCTTAGTAATACCGGTTTCTTCTTGGATGATGATTTGGGTATTTCTTGCGATACGTGCTGAAAATTCTGTTGGAAGAGCAACCGCTTCATCGAGTGCATTGGTATGCAGAGATTGAGTACCACCAAAAACTGCGGCCATTGCTTCTATAGTTGTTCGAACCACATTGTTATAAGGGTCTTGCTCGGTAAGCGACCAGCCTGATGTTTGAGAATGGGTTCGAAGCATCGAAGATTTAGGGTTTTTAGGCTTAAAATCTTTCATGATTTTGTCCCACAATAAACGCCCAGCACGAAGTTTGGCAATCTCCATGTAGAAGTTCATTCCTATGCCCCAGAAAAAGGATAAGCGAGGAGCAAATGCATCCACATCTAAACCTGCATTAATTGCTGTGCGCACATATTCACGGCCATCACTTAGGGTATACGCTAATTCTAAGGCCGCATCGGCACCCGCTTCTTGAATATGATAGCCAGAAATCGAAATGCTATTAAAGCGCGGCATATTGCCAGAAGTATAAGCAATGATATCGCCAATGATTTTCATTGAAGGCTGTGGTGGATAGATATAGGTATTGCGAACCATGAACTCTTTCAGGATATCGTTCTGAATCGTGCCCGAAAGCGTAGCCTGATCGATACCTTGTTCTTCAGCCGCGACGATGTAACTTGCAAGAATAGGTAAGACTGCGCCATTCATGGTCATGGAAACCGACACTTTATCGAGCGGAATACTATCAAATAAAACTTTCATATCCTCAACGGAATCTATCGCTACGCCCGCTTTACCTACATCGCCTGTGACACGAGGGTGATCAGAGTCATAACCTCGGTGTGTTGCTAAATCAAAGGCTACAGAAATGCCTTGTGCACCTGCTGCTAGATTCTTACGATAAAACGCATTGGATTCTTCGGCTGTTGAGAAACCAGCATATTGTCGGATCGTCCAAGGGCGGCCTGAATACATCGTAGCCATTGGGCCTCGTACGTAGGGTGCCATTCCTGGTAAGGTATCATTATGTGTGAGTTTTTCAGTATCTGCTTGGGTATAAAGTACTTTGATCGGCACACCTTCTGGGGTTTGCCAAGTCATATTATCAGGATGACGACCTTTCATTTGTTTGGTGGCCAACTCTTCCCATGCTTTAAATTCTGTTTTTTTTTCAGATGCTGTTTTCTTTTCAGACATAATGTTTTCCGGTTTGTTCAAATAAATCTCGTGACCTGAGCGTTCTTTTCGGTCCCTGAGCCTGTCGAAGGGTGTTCCAATTAAACTCTGCGTTTCATAAAATTCATTTCGACAGGCTCAATGAGCGTAAGTCCTAATGACCCATAGGCTGATTCAGTTCAATCAATACGCCATCAGCACTTTTTGGATGAATAAAAATAACCATACAGTTATGCGCGCCTAGACTTGGCTTATCAGACAAGAATTCATAGCCTTTGGCTTTTAAACGCGCCACATCTTCTTCTATATTGTCACTGCTGAAGCAAAGGTGGTGAATCCCACCTCGGCCATTTTTGTCCAAGTATTTTTGAACAGGGCCTTCGCCATTAAGCGGGTGAACTAGTTCAATATTACTATTTTTAATGGGGAAAAAAGCCGCACTGGTTTTTGCTTCTGCGACGTCTTCACGGCCTTTTAAATCCAAACCAAAATCTTCTGCAAAGCGTTCAATGGCTTTATCTAAATCCGGGACAGCTATCGCTATATGATCAAGTCCAGTAATCATTCATCTTCTCCGCTTAGGCAATTCGTTTCATAAATTGTGTGCATGCTTTAGTTTGACGAGCATGAACTTCTTCAGGTGCTTCAATCACCATTTTTTCATCAGGAACAATTTTAAATAGGGGTTCACCCTTTTTGATAATCGTGCCATCTTCTGTCAGTAATATTTTTTCAATTTTGCCGGAAAATGGGGCAGTTATCTTGTTGAACATTTTCATGACTTCAACAATATAAAGTGGTTGGCCAGCTTCAAAATGATCACCTTCATTAATAAAAGTTGGCATGTCAGGCGCTTCTCGTGAATAGAACATACCGCCTGAACTGGCAAGAATTTCATCACCTTTAGCAAGAGGCGGTGGAACTAACACTTTTGCCATTTCAACTTGATATTCTTTATTCATTAAGCTTTCAGGAATATGAATGCTTAAGTCATCTTTCACATACAGTTTAAAGAACTCAGTTTGCAGTGCCAAATTCGGTAATAGTAATAAAATATCACAGCCAGATTGGTAACCTAAATGTGCAGATTGAATCGCCGTCCATGTTTCATTATCAAAGAAATCTGGCGTCTTACCGCTTAGCCATTTATTTAATGCAGTAAAATCTTGAATGGTAACTTTATGCTCGCTTAAGGTTTTCTCAAGGCTTGCATAGAAGTTAAGTGCATCTGAAAGAATGGCGTCATCGTGATCCCAAATCATCGTCGAAGCAGGAAACTTACGGTGATTGTTTGGTCGATAATTCATATTCAGGTAATGGTATGTTTCAGCCAACACCTTAATGGGGTTGCGTGTCCAGCTTAGATTTGCTTTGCCATTGTGCGAAAAGTCTGCTTGATGCAGGCTTAACCAGCCTGATAATAAATGAGGCTCTTTCATCAGTAATTCAACGGGGCGAGTCAATAATATTTGCTTACGTTGAAGGATCTTTTGCAAGACTGCTTTATTGTCTTCAGAGACTGCTCTTTTTAACTCTGTCTGACAGATATTGCTATACACATCATTTAAATCAAATTGTTGAGATTCACGTTTAAGCGCGCCAACAGCGGTAATGTAAGGCACAATAAACTGTGTCGTTGGACGAGCATGAACAGTTTCACCCAACAACCAATTGACTAGTCCGTAATGGAAAGACAAATTGGTTTCGAGATCTTTTCCTTCTAGCTTGGTGGTGCGTAAAACTTCAGCCAGATTTTGGAAACTTTCTTGGCGTTTGTTACCGACCGTGAGCAATAGTGCAATGTTACTGTCGTAAGCTCCTGCCAAGTGGTAAGTCATGAAAACGTCTGTATCAGGATTATGTAGACTAATACCCTGATCGTCGCGAATTTCACCTTCAGCAGCATCAGACCAATATTCAATTAAACCGCCGGCATGTGGTGCCAGTGCCTGGTTAGTCGCGTTTAAGCGTGCTTCAACAGAGGCACAATGTCTCAATAATCTTTCAGGCTTTGGTAGGTGCTTGCCATGTGCAGCGAGTAATACCATTGCCTCAACTAAAGACTCTACGATAAAAAAGTCTTTCGGATTTTCAGGGTTTATAAATTTAAGTTGATAACATAGCTCTGTTACGCGGTGCTCAACCTGAATTCGGGTATTCATTTCCATAAAGAAATGCTGATCGCGGTCAACAATACATTCGAAGGTTGAAACGCTATCCAAGCCGACCGCTTTTGCAAATTTTTCAGACTCTGTTTCCATTGCTTGAAGGGTTTTTAAGTCTTGGCTAAGAATCTTCGACTCTTGTTCACGCTCATCACGAAGAGAATCGGTTAAGGCTTGCTGTAAATCTTCTGTGGTGACCGATATTTCGAGTAGCTTTTGCTCGTGCATTTGAAGAGAGCAGTCTCGGCCGCCTAAAGCCAAACTCCATTCACCGTTTCCGATGACCTGAATTTCCTGATGGCGCGTGGTTTCAATATTCAGTTCTACCAGAATATTCTTATTATCGCCTTGTCCTGTTGCTTTGACTTCATTCAAAATCTCAAGAACAAGAGAGGGTGCTTGATCCGCCATTTGGCTAAGACGGGATGCAGCGTCGCCTATGAAGCTTGCAGGGCTGGATAGAATTCGCTGACCTTTACCGCCGCCGCCGCCAATACATTTCAAACGAATACGGTTTTCCGGATATTGCTTGCCAATTTCAATGACCTGTTCTTGAATCGTTTCTTGTAGTTCAGCGGTTGTATATAAATCGATGCCTTTTTTGTAAGCTGCTTCGAGTAAAACTTCGGCTTTATCTTCAATCGTTTCAGCTTCGTCAAAAGCGCTTTGATTGATGTCGAGTTTTACTGTTTTTACTAGAGCAAGTAAGGCTTTTGCATCTGAGTGCTTTTTGACAAGGGTGATGGCAGTAGAGTTATTAATACCCGGTGTCACGCTCACGCCAACCTGAAGTGCTGTTCTTTTTGCTTCGTCTTTTAAACCAGCTTTATGGACTGTTTTAGAGCAAGGGCCGATAAAGTTAAGCCCGGCTTGTTCCATCGCGCTAACCATATTTTCATCTTCGGCCATGAATCCATAACCGGTAAAAATAGCGTTGTAATCATTTTCTTTGGCGATACGAATAATTTGAGCAATTCGTTGATTACGCTCTTCTTTATCATTACCTGAATAATCAGGCACACGATGAACCCTTTTCGGGTCTTTGATTTGGCGAAGTTCAGGTGCTAAAGCATTCTGATAAACAATGCTGTCTTTTTCTGACAGTAATATGCCGTAAAAAGGAATGCCCATCTCATCAAATACATCCATGGCTTCTTTACGAATTGGGCCACGGCAAATGATTAAAGGGCGAATATCTGTGCATGCAAAACTTTGAACCCAAGTGCTTGAGTGATTAGCGAGCTGACGATCTTGATGTACCAGCGGGTTATGTAGGTAGTGTTCATTGCTCATCTTAGTAAAACTCCCTTTGTACGCTGGTGAACGGTTCGGGTTTGTAATGTTTTAAATGGAAGTCCATGTTTTCACATAGAATTTTGCGTAAGTCTCTTGGCATGGCAATTTGAGAAATTGAGCCAAGACTCAAGGCTTCATTAGGATTCATCAGTAATTCTTCATATTGCTTAACTAGTTTTGCTTCTTCTTCTTTTGCCCATTCAGCCGTTTTTTCGCCCATTTTTACAGAAGCACGAATAGCACGTAATTCATTTTTATATACAAACTCAATGCCAGCAGGGCCCATAACCGCAGCTCTGGCGGAAGGTAGTGCAATAACAAAGTCTGCACCCGTTGCGTAGCAGTTGTAAGAGGCATACGCACCACCGAAAGCATTTCGGATAATGACTAAAAATCTCGGAGTGCGAAGGTCAATAATTGAATCGAGCATGGCGCGGCCCGCTTGAACAATCCCTTTTGCTTCTTGATCCTTTCCAGGTAAGAAGCCAGTGGTGTCTTCCATAAAGATCATGGGAATATTATATAAATTACAAAAGCGGATGAAACGTGCATTTTTATAAGCAGCATCAATATCAACCTGGCCAGATGCAACGGAACTATTGTTGGCAACAAAACCAATCACATGACCGCCCATTCTTCCAAGTGCTGTTACGGCATTGCGCGCTCGGGTTTCCTGAATTTCAAGAAAATCACCGTGGTCACATAGCTGCTGAATCATAATCGTAACATCAATAGGTGTATTGAAACCTGTAGGGCTATTGAAGGCTTTTTTCAATAAAATATCGATATCCCAAGTCTTGCGGTCAATGGGGTCTGACGTAGGTTGGAATGGAGAAAGCTGGCTATTGTTATCAGGAATATATTTAAGAAGTTGTCGGACTTTCTTTAAGGCACTAATTTCATCTTTAACGACAAAGTCGGTCACACCGCTTTGGCTATGAACGCCAGGGCCACCAAGCTCATCTGGCGTCACATCTTCACCTAAGACACTTTTGACAACGCCGGGACCAGTTAAGCCAAAGAAGGTGTCATTGGCTTGGATCATAAAGCTGCCTTGGCGAGGAAGGTATGAACCACCGCCAGCATTAAACCCAAACATACACATAATACTCGGCACCACGCCGCTAATCTTTCTTAAGGCTGTAAATGCTTCTGCATAACCATCTAAACCACCGACACCCGCTGGTACATAAGCGCCTGCACTATCGTTCAAGCCAACAAGAGGAATGCGACGTTTTCCTGCTAACTCCATTAAACGAGCAAGCTTTTTACCATTGGTAGCATCCATTGAGCCTGCACGAACGGTGAAATCATGACCGTAGAGAGCAACATCACGACCATCAATTTTTACTATTGCTGTGACTATAGATGCGCCATCAAGATTTTTCCCCCAATTTTGGAATAATACAGTAGGGTCTTCATCAGTGAGTACTGAAATTCTTTCCCAAATGGTCATTCTTTTTTTGCTGTGCTGACGAGTAATCGCATCGACACCTGCGGCTTTGCGAGGTCGTTGCATTAGGTCGTAACCTTTTTTCAAGGTTGCTTCATATAAACCGGGTGTTTCAGAGTTCTGGCCGGGAATTCGAAAATCAAGTTCTGTTTTTTGTTGGAAAGGATTTTCTAAGGAGGCGTTATTCTGTGTTTTTTTAGTCATCGCTCATCATGCTCGTATTGGTTTTATTACTTATTTTGATAGAACCTTCTAAATTACGTTTCTCAGTCTAGACCTTTGCCTCGCACTTTGTAAGTTAGCAGCATACCAAGAATAAAGGGGCGCTAAATTATTGGTAGGCATAATATAAGTTTATGTCTATAAAAAGAAGAGGTTTAACTTGGCTGGGTTTAAGGAATGTTTAGTTAATGCTTTGTATTTAAAGGTAAAGTTATTGTATTGTATTGTTTTCGTGGACATTTTACTTTTGTTCGTATGGACATAAACGCTCATTCTGGTGGATTTAATGAGCGTTCTTTTTGGCCCCTGAGTCTGTTGATGGAGTCTGATGCTTGAATTCTTTGGGGGTTAGTCCGTTCCATTGCTTGTAGGCTCTGGAAAAAGCACGAGGTTCGCTAAAATTTAAGAAATTTGAAATTTCTGCAATGGTCAAAGCGCGAGAGTTTAAAAGCTTGTTTGCTATATTAAGGCGAAGTTCATCTTTTAACTGCTGGTAGCTAGTACCTTCAAGGTTTAACTTCCTTCGTAAGGTTTGCTCACTGATGTTTAATTTCCCAGACAAATCCTTAGCATTAGGTAAGATAAGTTTAGTCAATTTATTTGTATCTCTAGGTTCAATTAATTGGTTGATTTGTGCGCTTAAGCTTGTGTCTTCACCAGGGATGGTAAGAAGGTCAATAGGGGCTCTATTTAAGAAAACTTCTAAATCCCGTTGCGTTTTAACTAAAGGTTCTTGTAAATATTTTTTATGAAATACTAATCGATTGAATTTGCTTTTTTGGTTTGTCGGGCAGCGATAAAGTAGTTCGAATTCTGCTTGATCAATCGGGGTGTAATTAATATACGTTGTTATCAGTTTTATGGGTTTGCCGATGTACCAGCTCGCAAAACGATGCCAAATAACATGCCAATATTCTATGTAAAAATGTTCAAAATCCAGTTCTGGGTGAGCGAATTCAGTTGTTAGATAGATATGGTCATCTTTGACTTCTAATGACATGCTTAGGGCTGAGGTGATCTGATTGTAAAAACGGATACCTTTTTGAAGGAGTTCTTCAAGCGTTCTGCTTCGGCTTACCCATTCAGCCATTAAAGCAAAAGTACCAACTTTTAAGCGTTCATTGGTAAAACCCATGAATTCATCATTCAGTTCTTGTGCAATGCCAGCATAAAGGCGGGCAACTGCGTCGACCGGGAAGCGAGCTTTAGGGTTTTGTAAACGATGTTCTGCTATGCCGGCAGTTTGAAGAATGCGTCTAGGATCTAAGCCTTTTGATTTGGCTCCGCCTAATGCGCTAAGTATGTAGTGTGTGCCGATGGTTGCCATGATTCTTTTTTTGGTTTTATATTTTCTAGATATCTTGAAATGAGAGGGATTTAAATTGAATAGTATCTTAAATAAACCACATTATTATTGCATAATGCACACGCAACTATCTTTGACTCAGTAGATTATTGAGAATAGTAAAGCAGTAGTCAGATAATTTAAAGAAGTAGTCTATCATAAGGCATAAGTATCCATAATTAAGTTGGATATGCATGTATCAAACTAATTATGGAATCAGATTTCATTCAGGGTGAATGCTAGTGGCTCATGTACGAGTGTTAAATCACTATTTACATACTAAATTTTTGTTTTTGGGTACGGTTGAGTTTGGCTTACTCATGCTTGCGGTAACTTCTGGTATTGAGTTAAGAAATTTTTGGTCAGCCGACTCTAGTTATGTATATTTAGAATTGCCTATATTACAGCTGTCTGTTTTTGCAATTGTAATGAGTTGTTGCACCTTGGCTATGGGTGTTTATACCAGTATATTTCGTGAAGGTTTGACGGGTATGCTGCTGAGAACTGTTGTCGCTTATTTTTTCTTGGGGACAGCTAGCTTAACCGTTATTTATTATTTATTTCCTTCTATTTACTTGGGAAGAGGCGTGCTAGCTTTTGCAATTTTATTCGCTCTATTTTTTGTTCTTATTGCTAGAGTGATGTTCTATAAGGTTGTTGATGTAGCCCAGTTAAGCCGAAATATTGTTATTCTAGGCGCTGGAGAAACGGCGCAGCAGCTTTTAGATAAGGTGCGGCCAGAGGATGCTGATCTAAGTTTTAAAATATTTGGTTGTGTTGTTTGCGGCGAAGGGCAAACTTTAGTCGATAAAAAGTTAATTATTTGTGATCCGAAGGATTGGGCCGTTTTTGTCAAAGAAAATAATATCAGTGAGATCATAGTCGCTCCTGATGAACGTCGTCGGTGTGAGGGTGGTGATATTCCTACAGACGCGCTGTTAGATTGTAAATTGAGAGGTATTCGGATTACTGAGCCCATGGAGTTTATAGAGCGAGAACTACTAAAAATTGAAGTAGGTATGCTTAGACCAAGCTGGGCGCTATTTTCTGATGGATTTGTATATTCTCAATTGCGTGACTTTATGAAGAGGGTATTTGATCTGGCAGTTGCATTTTTTATATTATTGATCGCTTGGCCATTTATGTTATTAACTGCGATTGCAGTGAAAGTAGAAAGTAAGGGGCCGGCTCTTTATAGGCAGGTTCGAATAGGGTTAAACGGTAAAGAGTTTTCTATTTATAAATTTAGAAGTATGTCTCAAGATGCTGAAAAAGATGGGAAAGCCGTTTGGGCAACTAAAAATGATGCCCGTGTTACTCGCGTTGGTGCGTTTATCAGAAATACGCGTTTAGATGAATTACCTCAACTTTATAATGTGTTTTCTGGTGATATGAGCTTTGTTGGCCCGCGACCCGAAAGGCCACAATTTGTTGAAGAGTTAAAACAAACGATACCTTTTTATGATGCACGACATCGTGTGAAGCCTGGTTTGATGGGGTGGGCTCAGCTGAAATATCCTTATGGTGCCTCGGTAGACGACGCCAGGAATAAATTAAAATACGATTTATACTATGTTAAAAATCATAGTTTCTTCATTGATGTTTTAATTGTTATTCAAACTGTTGAAGTTGTATTGTTGGGTAAAGGTGTTCATTAACCATTCGGCAGGCCCACAGAGCGTTATACAAAAGACATGAAAATAGGAAAAATAATTAAGGAGCAAGTATGAGAATTTTGTTATTAATCGGAGTAGCTTTTTTTCTAGCTGCATGTTCGGCAAAAAATATCGTCACTGAGCAGCCAGTAGAGACTAGTATTGGTATCGTTGAGGAATACAAATTAGGCATCGGTGATGCCGTTGAAGTGAATGTTTGGAGGAATCCAGATCTGTCTGTTTCAGTTGTGGTGAGACCAGACGGTAAAATATCAGTACCGCTTGCTGGTGACGTTGAAGTCGATGGGGTGTCTACCGCTGAGCTTTCGAAAATTATTGAAGAACGTTTAACTAGCTATATTCGTAACCCAAAAGTAACCGTTATCGTTTCAAATCCAACGAGCGCAGAATTTATTCATCGAATCCGAGTGACTGGTGCAGTTGCAGCTCAGCGTTCCATTCCATACAGAAAAGGTATAACCGTTTTGGATGTAATTCTAGAGGCGGGTGGCGTAACGCCTTTTGCCAATGCCGATCAGTCAAAGTTGTATCGACAAACACAAGAGGGCGCCAAGGTTTACCCGATTTACCTAAACGATATTCTTGAAAAAGGTATTCTCGATTCTAACTACACCCTTTTTCCGCAAGATATTATTACCGTGCCCGAAAGAGGTTTCTAAATACACATGGATTTTTCGCTGATATTAAAGTACGTCAATGTTGTTTTCAGGGAAGCATGGCAACGTAAATTTTTATGCTTATTCGGTTTTGCAGTTATCAGCTTTACTGTGCTCGTTGTGGGTATGTTTTGGTCTTCAAAATTTGAAGTGTCTACAACTATTTTTGCAGACAATCAGAATATTCTAAAGCCACTTTTAAACAATCAGGCGGCTCAGGGTAGCGTTCAAAATCAAAGCAAGGTTGTTCAGGAGATGATGTATTCTCCACGTGTTTTAAAAGAGGCGGTAGAAGCAATTTATGGTCTTGATAGCTTTGAAAGCGCAGAAGCTTTAGGTCAAAAAATTAATCAACTTCGCAATAAATTGAAAATTTCTGGTTTAGGTTCTAGTTATATTAAAGTGAGCTATTCCGACTCTACAGCCGACGACGCTTATCAGGTTATCAATAAAGTTATAGATATATTTATAAAAGCGAGTTCGGATGATCAGCGGTCCGAAAGTCGAGAAGCTTTTAGATTTATTGATAACCAAGTAAAGCAATATAAAGATCAGTTGCTATTGGCAGAAGAAAAACTGAAAATATTTAGAGCAAATAACTTTGATGGTCGAGATGGTGATGTAGATGCGAGTATCAGTCGTTTAAGAGCACAAATTGAAGAGTTAAAAATAAATTTAGATGAAGATCGTACAACGATAATTTCATTACAAAAACAACTAGGTAAAGAGTCTGAATATTCATCTGCAAAGTTTAAAGCAGATGTATACGGTGAACGTTTAAACGCGCTTGAAACGCAACGAAATACCTTATTACTAAGGTATACAGAAGATTACCCAGATGTTGTTAGTTTAACCTATCAGATAGAAGATGTACGCAAAGCGATTCAAGATGCGGCTGAAGCTAAAAAGAATGAAAGTGTTACTACTAGTAGAAACCAGAATGACACAGATTCAGTGTTAAACCCCTTGTATCAAGAGCTTCGCAGCCGACTATCAATTGTTCAAACAGAGATGAAGGCAAAAGAAAAGCGTTTAACTGCACTTGACTCTCTTCAAAAGCAAGAATATGAAAGGCGTAAGCGTATAGCTGAACGTAATGCCCAAGAAGCTGAATTAACGCGTGATTATACGGTGACTAAAAAAATCTATGAAGACATGCTCGAGCGGAAAGAAAAAGCTCGTTTATCAATGACTTTAAATATTGAGGGTCAAGGTGTTACTTATCGAATTCAAGAACCGGCATTGCCACCACTAAACCCAATCGGTTTACGCTTTGTACACTTTGTTATGTTAGGGCCTGTCGCGGGTTTATTTGCCATTATAGGTTTAATCGTTGCTTATGTATTAGTAGATCCACGAATTCGTTTTCCTGAGCGTTTATCATCTTTTAACGTACCAATATTAGCCATAATACCTCATGTGAAAACAGCCTTTACCAAAAGAGTAGTTAGAACCGACATGATTATATGTATGTTCTTAAGCATATTAATTATGGCAGCATATATTGGTTTAGCATACGCATCTAGAGCGGGCTTATTGAATATAGGCGGATAAACTAACCCCCTCCCAGTTTCCCTCTTGACAGGTGGAGAAGTAAGAATAAATAGCGCCTTCCTTTGTAAGAGGGAGGAGCAAAGACTAACATTCTCTTCCCTGGAAAGGGGAGGGCTAGGGTGGGGTTTTACTTCACGCAAAAAGGTTTAAGCATGCAGATTGTTGAGAAGTTAAAAGCATCCGAGTCAGATATTTCTCGCATGGGAGAGGTCGACCGCTTTACACTAACTGAGCTAGAGAAGCTAAAAATTATTAATGGCAGTATGGGGAATGTGAAAATCCTCAATACCTTCCGCGAGCTTAGAACTCAGTTACTTAGGAAAAACGACAAAAAGAATTTCGTATGTATGGTGTCATCAATAAATTATGGTGGTGGTACAAGTTATGTTGCGAAAAACCTGGCAGCTGTTTTTGCTTTAGATAAAGCAAAAACCAGTATGCTCATCGATGCCAATCTTTATGCTCCAAGCCTGCATGAATTAGTTATTGGTGAAGCAGAAACAGGTATTACCGATTACCTTAGTAATGGCAATCTGAATATCAAAGATGTGGTCTATGCAACTGGAATTCCACGTCTAAGAGTTGTACCAATCGGAGGAAATAGCGAAGGTGCTGCCGAGTATTTCTCATCAGAAAAAATGCAACATTTTATCAATGAAATTCGTTCACGTTATACCGATAGATACATCTTCATAGATGCGCCACCTGTGGTCGATTCATCTGAAGCGCGTATCTTGACCGAAATATCAGATATGGTGCTTTTAGTTGTGCCTCATGGTCGAGCGACTAAAGAGCAAATCGAAACTGCCATTGCTTCAGTTGATAAAGAAAAATTGGTTGGCTTGGTTTATAACAACTAGGAACTCATATCTATTTTTAAGGATGAATTGTCAATATGGCTCCCAGAAGAATGGTTGTTAAAACACTAAATACAAAAATAGCTATAACCATATTAGTGCTATTTTTTATAAACCCATCATTTGTTCAGGCATTGCAACTAAGCGCCAGTCTCTATTCAAAAACCGAATACACAACAAATGCCAGACTAGAATCGATCAATACCGAAGATGATGTAATTGAGCGTGTCGGTGTGAATGTCTTGCTCAATGAAGAGCGTAAACGCTTCAATGCCAATGCAAGATTTAACATTTATCAAGAATTTTATTTAAATAATACCTTTTCTGATCAGACTCAACTTACCACAGGCTTTGGTTTATTCAATTTTGATATCGTTGAAGAATTTTTAGACTGGCGAACATCTTTTACTCGAACTGATGTACTTAGTGATGCAGCTGCGGTTGATACAGTAGACAACCGCGAGCAACGAAATACATTCAGAACTGGGCCAACTATCAATTACCGGATGAACCAGTCATCTACTGTTCGTTTGGGTGCAAACTATGTCCAAGTAATTAATTCAGATGAAGGTGCCGCAGATACCAAGCGAGTTGATGCTAACGCCAGTTATATTTATCAATACAACAGCATTACTGATTTCAGTTTGAATAGTAATTATGACCGAGTAATTGAAGTCAAAGAAAATGGTCAAACACGTTCCAACAGTAACGAGCACTTACAAAATGCCTCCTTGAATGTCGGAATGAATCGACAATTTTCTTATGGCTCTTTTAGTGCCAAGGTTGGTAGAAATGAAGTAAGGTCAGAAGATAGAGAAACGGTCTCGGGCAACTTTTTTAATATTCAGCTTGAGCGTGAACAAGTATTTTATCATAGTGTGCTTGCAAAGTATTCAGAGTCAGTATCTGACTCTTCAATTGGTTTCGGTTCTTTTGAAGACCTGATCACTGCAAATCCTGATTTAAGCCCAGCCAGCCCCATACTTGAGGTAAGCACGCAGCTAGATATCATCAAGCAAAAGCGCGCAAATGTCTCGATAAAGAGAAATATAGACTCTTACGAATATAGCATCAGTGCTTTCTGGATTGATCTAAATTACGACATACAAAATAATGATGAACGCTCAATTGGGCTTGTCTTGAATCTTCGTCAGAATATTCAAGACGGGTTGACCGCAGGTTTTACCTATCGGCAGGTAAATCAGGAATTAATTGATCGTCCAGGTGATGGCGATAATGTCACACAGACTTATACCATTGACAGTGCATATCGTTGGACCAAAGACTTCTCAACCAACGGTTTTGTTGCCTATGAGAGTCGAGAAAATAATAAACAAGCACTGAGAGAATATGAAGACTTCTCTGTGGGCGTTACTCTCAAATGGGATTTGTATTAATTGTTACAGTCAGTCTAATGCTGCATTAAACCATTTAAATATTTCATATTAATTCTTAATCAATAATCCTTTTCGATTTTCTATTTGTGCTGTCCAATGATTTCTTTAATTCGGTACTCTTTCAAATCTTTTGAGTGGGTAAAGATGAAGGTTTCTCCTACTAAACCGATGGCAATTAGCTGACAGCCCAATACTAGAAATAGAGAGCATAATACTAGGGCGGGTCTATCTGACATGCCTACGTCAAGTACTAATTTTTCAAAAGTTAAATATAGGAAGCCGATAAGACTAACGGCTATAGCGCTACTACCAATAAGGCCAAAAAAACGAAGTGGTTTTTTATTAAATTTTGTAAGAAAAATAATCGTGAGTAAGTCTAGAAATCGGCGTAAATATACGCCAGGGCTGTAGAAGCGTTTATGGGCATCATTGCCAGATTGAGTTAATTCTACTTCGGTGGATAGATAGCCAATCTGGTAACCTAGTAGAGGTAAGAAGCGCCATTGATCACCGTACATAAATACTTCTTTTAAAACTTCAGCTTTGATCAGGCGAACTCCGCAGCCGATGTCATCAAATTTTAATCCTGAAAGCTTTTGCAGGGTTTTATTGAATAGTTTTGTTTGATATTGGTTGGTCTTGCCATCTAAGCGAGGCCAGCGCTTGGCAAGCGCTATATCAAAGTCACCAATTTGCTCAAACAATTTAGAAAGCTCTTCAGTTCTTACTTGTTTATAAGGTGGCAGTGTAAGAATAAAATCGCCTGTCGCTTGGCTAAAACCAGCTTGAATGGCGGATGCTTCACCATAACTGCGGTTAAGTATGATCAGCTTCATGTTGCTGTTGTCTGCTTGGATCTGCTGAAGTTCTTTAACTAGCTCGGTTTGATCAGTATTAGCAACATAAATGTACTCAACCTCACCACAAAGTTGATCGCAATGCGTTTTGTATTCAGAAAATAAGCTTCCTGTTTCTTTGGTGCGTTCGCAGGCTGGCACAATAATACTTAATTTTTGGACTGGAATTTTATCGTGCATTGGTAGTTTCCTGCGGCAGTGTATTTGATTGACTTGTTGTTGGGGGGTGTTGCAAGACTTTGGAGGTGAGGGACGCTAGTTGGTTAATCTTTAGATCACCTTTTTGATAAATAAGCTCACATAAAAAACCTAGGCTAAGCATAAATACCCCTAAAGAAAAGAAAATGAGGGCGATACTTGAGCTGATGATAATGTTCTCCCCTTCAAGGGCCTGTGAGCCTATAAATAAGCTACAAAGAAAGCTTATTATAAATGGCGCTAGAGATAGCTTTCCAAACCAGGTGGTGGGGTGGTTGGTGACAGACAGAATGGTTTTGATGGTTAGTAGATCGAGTAATACTTTATAAATACGGGACAGACCGTATTTTGATTCACCAAACTGCCTTGCATGGTGCTTTACCTTTACTTGGGCAACGCGAGTACCGCTGACAGAAAGAAGGGCTGGAATGAAACGGTGCATTTCGTTGTAAAATGGCATTTCTTTCATTATTTCTGCGCGATAAACTTTTAAAGAGCAGCCATTGTCTTTAATAGGGACGCCGGTTACCTTGCCGATTAAGCGATTGGCGATTATTGAAGGGATTTTTCGGGTGATAAGTTTATCTTGGCGATTATGGCGCCAGCCAACAACAATGTCGTAACCTTCTTCGAGTTTTTCAAGCATCATGGGGATGTCGCTCGGGTCATTTTGCAAGTCGCCATCCATAGTGACTAGTATTTTACCTCTAGCGTTATCAATGCCTGCGGCCATAGCGGGCGTTTGCCCGTAATTTCTCCGGAATTGTACGAGCCTTAAGCGTGGGTCTTGCTCGGTCAGCGTCCTGCAAACGGCTACAGTCTTATCTTTGCTGCCGTCATCAACAAACAGAATTTCATAATCAATTCCTGTTGGGTCAAGTGCATCACGTATAGCTTTATGCAAATGTATAACGGATTCTTCTTCGTTATAAAGTGGAGCAATGACAGATAGTGTAGGCTTTGGCACTTGAAAAAGATCCTTTTAATAAGGGCTGTTCATATTTATATTCTTATTTGTTTCTACTTATTGATCAGGAATATGTAGTAATATAAATTACAAAAGGGTAATTACTTGAAACCAAATGTATCATAAAAATAGACCCCCAAAAAACAAATATTCTATAGAATTGCATTTTTTAAATGCAAGCTGAATACGGGTACGATTAAGCATTATATAATTATTTTTTACCCAGAAGAGACAAGGATGAGTAATAAGTGTCTGAGATAAAAATTAAAGTTGCTACCTATATAGATAGCCATTGTCATTATCACCCGTTGTTATCTTTCTCTGATTTTTTTAAATCCATTGTTAAAAACTCAAAAAAGGTAGCTCAAGGGCAGGTTGTTGGTGTCGCTATTTGTCTAACAGATATGCCAGGAACTAATTGGTTTTCAGCGCTTGAGTCATATCCGGCAACAGCTCAGTTAAGTGTCAGTAAAGTCGACGATCATACCTTGTCTGTTCACATAGAGGGCGATACGGTCACGGTATACTGTGCGAGCCAAGTCAATACACAAGAAAAAATTGAGCTAATAATAGTAGGCTTTCGGGGAATGGTGCCTGAAGGTTTGGCTCTCAAAGAGTATGTCGATAGATATGGTAAAGACTATTTGCTTATTTTTCCTTGGGGTGTAGGGAAGTGGTTGGGGCAGCGTGGCGACTTGATGATCGCGCAAATGGACGCCGCCATGCCCCCTTATGTACTAGGCGATAATGGCGGACGACCTTATTGGTGGTATCGTATTCCTCAATTTACTAAAGCTATAAAAAAAGGCGTGCCGGTATTGGCAGGCTCAGATCCCTTGCCTGTCAGTTCATTCCAGCGTCGGGTGGCGAGTTACGGTAATATTTATGCTGCTGAGTTTGCTAGCTGCTCAGAGTGGATCAACTATGTCAAAGGCTTGAAAGAGTCTCCATCAGTTTTCGGGAAGCCATCTGGAACCTTATCGTTTTTGACTGAGCAGCTTAGTTTAAGATTTAACAAGATTTTAAAAAA
>TARA_R110001592_G_scaffold23259_4_pt1 | contig 27176 bp, 20 predicted proteins | sample TARA_R110001592 | Tara Oceans TARA_R110001592 (sample SAMEA4398387) | marine metagenome | biome: Polar Biome; feature: [SRF] surface water layer (ENVO:00010504); material: water (ENVO:00002006), including particulate matter (ENVO:01000060) such as... | depth 5 m | reverse complement strand
CCATCTCCTTGAGGTTTTGCGGTGCAACAACGCCTTGAACGGCCTGCCGCTGGACATCGTGCTTGGGCGGATCCATGGCAATAAAGGTGTCGGCATGGAGACCTTCAGGGCGGTCGCCCAGCATGATAATAGGTTCGGCCGAGAACAACTCGTGGTGCTTGTCGACAAACATAATGTCTTCATAACGGGTAACCGACCAGAATGGCCCAAAGCGGCTACTTTTTTGATAGTGCACCGGGCGTTCGTCACGCAGGCGCTTAAAGTAAGATTCCCAGCGGTTTTGCTTAAACAGGAATGGGTTGCTAACGTCGATATCTTTAAGCTCGAGGTCTGCCACGTCGGGAATATCCGCCTCAACAAAGGGTGGGAAGTCCTGAATCTTAAATATCTTCTTCCTCGCCTTCTGATATAAATGAGCACCTTTAATTTGCACATGAATAGGCACGACCGACGCGCTCTTTTCAATTATTGAAGTGCCTTTCTCTATGACTGCTGATTTAATATTCATATGTTTTCCAACCCTGCAAAAATTTTTATTAGTGCTCTAGAGCGCATTTTTTAACCAAGTCCCTTCAGACCTTACATTTGAAATTCAGGTAGACGAACGACCAAGCCATCCATAGAGGCGGAGGTTGTTACTTGGCAAGACAAACGCGAGCTAGCAGATTTTTCAGGTGTCATATCCAACATCAGTATTTCTTCTTCACTAGCATTACCAACCGCAGGCACCCATTCGGGGTCAACAATGACATGGCAGGTGCCGCAGGCACATGAACCGCCACAGTCCGCATCGATACCAGGCACCAGATTATCCATCGCGGTTTGCATCAGGGACTTACCCTCTTCAATGTCAACCACGTGCTCGGTGCCGTCATGCTCTACAAAAGTAATAATGCCCATAAAGTCCTCGACTAAATCAATAAATGAAACCCTTTGCAGCAAGCCATGTTTTAATGATTCAGATAAGGCCCGCTATTATTTGCAGCAATTAATCTACTCATAAGTAGATTAATTGTCAAGCGACGTGAATTCTGCGAAAATACGGCCTTTACACCCAGACGACCTGCCCTTTTATCAGACGTCAACGAGATCGCCATGGCACGCCCCAAAAGACAAAATAACTCACCGGAAACGCGCCAGCGTATATTAGAGGCTGCCCGCATTGAATTTGCCGCGCAGGGCATTGCCGCGCCTCTAGAAGCTATCGCGGCGCGATGCGATATTAAGCGGCCATCGTTGCTTCACCACTTTTCATCCAAGCAAGAACTGATCGCCGCCGTCACTGACGACATCCTGCGAATGACCCGGGAGCGCCTGCTCGATACCATCTCAGATCAAAACGGTGATTACGCCACCACTATGCAACAAATATTCGGTGTATTGCGTCAACTTGAACAGGAAGAAAAAGGCGTGGCGGGGGTTTTAGTTCACGCTATGTTGGCGGAAGAAGCAGGTGGTCCAGTGACCACAAGAATGGAGGAGTTCATTGATATTATTTATGCCTCCTCGGCAATGGCGGGTAGTCAAAAAACCCAGAACCCAGAAGAATTTCGAGCCGCGATAGCCCATTTGGTTATTGGTGAATTAACGCGCGAGGCACTGGGCAGCCGGGCCAAGGCACTTTGGGGTAGCGGTGATGGCTTAACCCCATTATTCACCAGCTACTTCCTCGACGACAACTCTCGCAAGAAAGATCTATAAGCGGCGCGACTTACTCTTAAACTAATCCCACACCGCGCTTCCTGTCGCACAATAGCTTTGTCGCTATCTGCTCCTCACTAATTCCTTGATGATATCAATTTGTCGGCGCCGGTAACCGCGTCACCGGAGGAAGTCGCCAACTGCCATCCAGAAATTCTGCCCGCGGTGAATACAGGCGCATGGTTAAAGCAAACTGTTCGGCCGGTGACGGCAGCCAATTGACATTAGCCCCACTTGGCGGAGCTTTTTGGATTAAAATATCGAGTGAGCCATCCGCATTTAAATGCAAGTCGTCACGATCGCCTATCGCGTATCGCTGAATCGGATTATCAACCAAAAACCCGTGTTGGTCATACATTGTCAGTGACCAAAATGCATCTACGGGTGGTGTCTGACCAGGTTCAAAATGGATTAGATAGGAATGCTCGCCACTTAAAGCACGCTTGCTGCTATCGCTAATGGCATTTGGGTAGCTTGCTTCTTCAGGGGGCAGGGCCCCAAGGCCAACCATCGACACTACCGCTCGCAGCGGATAATTTATTCCGTAGACCCCAATACCGTCACGAATCACCGACCACCCGTTTTCAATTGCACGGTCAGACGCAAGCTCTTCCGCTACTTTTTCCTTAGTCATGCTCACAGCTAGATCAATCAAGCGACGCTGAATAAAGTTATACTGGCTGGCGTCAACAGACTGCCCCGGTTTCACGCCAATTTTCTCTAGCGAGCGAATCATGTCTGTGTCTGCTGCAGCTGGATACTGCTCTGCCATCAACTCTGCCATCACAGCCAAGAATTCAATATTAGGCATTTCATTGAGACGAGTTGCGGGCCCCTTCTCACCGCGATCTGCGAGGCTTACTAAAGAGTAAGGCTGGGCAGAACCCGACAGCGAGCTGCTTTCGAGGGGCTCTAGACGAAAACCCTTCTGTAAATTGGCAACCGCGGGTATATCTTGCTTGCCATTAGTTTGGATGCGGCCAATGATCCACACCATATTACTTGGCGCTGGTATTAACTCCATATTATCTGGCACCTCACCCTGCCAGTCTGGCCCTGCAATCAAAAAGCGGCCCGCTTGAGTGCCGTGTGTTCTCTTGCCGACCATGGCAAAGACATTGGTCCAAGCATCCATTAATGGCATAACGTAATAGCGATCACCCATATCCGGCACGGTAAGGACGATGGGTGTGGTGCTTAAATCAAGCCAGGCAATGCTGTATAAAGTATCGACATTGGGGCGCACAACATCGCGAAAGGAATGGTCAGGAAAGTCTTGAATATGATTAAACGCATTAAGCTGCATGCCAGCGCCGGCTTCGGCTAGCATTGTATCCTTGGTGAGCGACATCAGAACCAATGGGTAGCCATAGAGGTAAGCATACGAGACCCGTTTCAGATATGAAACCGAATAGAACACCGTAGCCAGCAGCAGAACAATAACAAGCGCTAACTGCCATCGATAGGTGGAGAAGAACTGACGCATACAGCGTGCCTCTTATAATTATTGTATAGAGATCTCAGGCTATATTTCTCGATGCCGGAGATAAGAAAAAAATATAGTTTGTCTTATGAATATATCGAACATCATTTTATGCAAACATGATTAGTGAGTGCTAATAAAATCCGCACTATCCTTGAGTGCCTGTTTTGCTTCCGGCAAGAACTTACAAAGCACTGGAAAGGCGTGTGGCACGTTTTTCCATTCCCTATAGGTCACATTGCCACCGGCAGCTTCAAGACCGTCGCGTAAGCGTCGTGCGTCATCCCTTAAAACTTCCACACGACTTGCGATGATAAGACACGGTGGCAAGTCAGCAACGCTACCTTCAAGCGGCGATATTTTACTGTCATCTAAAGGATGGCCCGCCGCGTACATCGCCGCCGACTCGCTTAAAATCGTTTGATTCAGCAGCACGTCCTTGGCGTTATTCTCGGCAAACGCCACACTGGAATATTTAAAATCCAACCAGGGTGAAAACAGCAGAAATGACCTTGGCATTGCCATCTTGGCATCGCGTATCTGCTGCATGCAAACCAAGGCTAAGTTGCCACCGGCACTATCACCAGCCAAGATGATTTTCTGAGACGATCGCCCATTTGCTATCAACTCGCTATATACAGCCATCGTGTCATCGACTGCTGCCGGAAACGGATGCTCCGGCGCCAAGCGATAATCCACAATCAACATCTTTAATTTAGCCTGCTGACAGAGGTACGCTGCCATATGGCGATGGCTATTCATACCACCCATAACGAAGGCACCGCCGTGAAAATACACGCAGATATCAGTCTTATCATTGCCTTCAAGGCTTTTAGGATAAACCCATTCAACTGGGACCCCGGCGACGAGGTCCGGCTTGACTATAACGTTTTTCGAGACGGCGCCAGTATCCAGAGCCATAAACTTACGCAGGCGTTTAAAGCGTCGTTCCGGGCTTAGCCCCATATTCTGCTTTTGCTTCTGCCGAATTAGTTTATTCAATATAAAATTCTGCAAACTCATTAATTCTACCGCTCAAAATAATGAAAGTGGGCCCGGCAAAGTCACTATGGGTGAGTCGCTAGGCCTTTTTTGTATGGTAATCAGATAGTCGAAAATCATTCAACTTACGCCGCATTCTAAAAGCAGTCCACGGCCAGTTAATACTATTGCGACCATTTTTGTCGATAAAGTAACTTGAGCAACCACTATTCCATACCGTGCTTTGTAACGAATGCTGCATCTTCTTGTTAAGCGCCGCACTCGCTGCGGGATCGACCTGAATAGTCGCTATTTTTTTCTTACTGGCCTTCGTGATGGCGCTGCAAATATACTTAATTTGCGCCTCAATAATGACAAAAGCCGATGTGTAAGTATAAAGATTGGGCCCCAGAGTAATAAACAGATTGGGGCAATCTTCTGTCATGGTTCCCAAATAAGCTTGTGGTGACCCCGCCCACAAATCCCCCAAGCGACGTCCACTCACTCCGTAAATAATATTGCCTATGGGTGGATTAGACACGTCAAAACCAGTGCCAAAAATAATGACATCAACTTCGCAAGTCGAGCCATCACTGGCAGTTAGCTTATTGCCTTCAATTTTAGTGATCCCCGGCAGCACATCCACATTGTCTTTGCCCAGAGCCCGATACCAGTCGTTTGAGAGCAGAATTCGCTTACAGCCCAGGGCATAATCTGGAAGCAATTTTTTACGTAACTCCGGGTCTTTCACCCCGCGATTAATATTTTTGATTGCGGCTTTTTCAAGTTTGGTAGAGAAGCTCTTGTATTTAAGGTTGTGATTGAGAAATTCAAATTGCAGATACAGCGCCTTTCTGAACAAACTCAGCACCATGGGAAAACGGCGAAAGCGGTTTTTCCAGCGCGGCGAAATTGTAATATCGGCCTTCGGCAATACCCATGGCGGAGTGCGCTGAAACAAGCTCAAGGCTTGCACCTGCGGCTGAATAGCGGGTAAGAATTGAATCGCAGAGCCGCCAGAGCCGATAACCGCAACACGCTTACCAGTGAGGTCGTAATCATTATCCCAGGTTGCCGAGTGAAATGACTTGCCTGTAAAACTCGCCAAGCCATCAATATTCGGATAAATCGGCTTGTGCATCGGACCGCAGGCCATAATCACAAAGCGAGACTTGAAGAGCCCAGCCGTAGTTTTTAAATACCACAGGTTTTCAGATGCTTCCCAGCGGCTCTCCAATAGCTCATGTTGAAAGTGGATATTGGGCATGATGCCAAACTTTTCGGCGGTGTCCTGACAATAGGTTTTAATCTCGCCCTGCTTTGCAAATACCCGCTGCCAGTTTGGGTTGGGCGCAAAGGAAAACGAGTATAAGCTTGAAGGCACATCGCAGGCGCAATCTGGATAAGTGTTTTCCCGCCACACTCCGCCGACCTCTGCGGCCTTTTCCAGCACGATATAATCTTGTTTTGCCTCCTTCAGTTTAATGGCTGCACAAATGCCCGATATCCCTGAGCCAATAATAATCACATCATGGTACTTCGCGGTTGTCGCACCGTCTTTCTCTGCTGAAAACTGTGTATTCATTATGTATCGCAACCTATGCCATTTAACGCGCGCTGCTACTATAAAAGCAGTCAGATTAATTCACGCAAGATTTCCAAACGCCGACGGCTCTTAGCCCTTAAGAATTTATGACGGTCTTTACCATCACGTCACTTTCGACTTTCTTATTTTTGTCAAAGGAACGATAAAAATAGCGATACAGCACGCTACCCTCTTCCTTCGCATTTTTCCGCCAGCCATAGATTTTTGGCCGCTCGTACGTAATCGCCAATTTCTTCCATAACAACCAGTCGTAGACCGCCAACATATTCTGCAAATTACAGGCAGAATTTCGGCTGCGGCTGTGGTGCTGATGATGCTGGGTTGGAAACGTCAACAGATGACACAAACCATACATGGTTTTTGAGATAATAGGATTTTTGTGATTAAGCAGTTTTAAATCGTAATCTAGGTTTGCATGGGTATGAATCCCCCACAAGCTTTTAATCGCGGTACCAATAGCCCAGGTCTCTACCAAGCCAAAATACAAACAAATATAACCGAACCAATAATTAGGCAGGGTAAAAGCCCAACCCCAGCCCACCACGATGGTCTGGCTAACACTAAGCTCCCCGCGACCATCTGGCCCGCCATGTAGATGATGAGTGCGATGAGTGACTTTATACCAGCGCTGCAGTTTTGCGAGCAGGGGATTGGCAGGTGTGCGTGCGTGGGCAAAATTATGCACCCAGCCATGCAGTAATTCATCAATCAAAATAAAGACAACAACGCTGACTAGCAGATAATCTGCTTCAATCCATTCAAGCGTGCCCCAGGCATCGGCAAAAAAGGCGGTAAACAGAAAATAGCTGCAAAGTATCAACAAGGGTCGCTCTACTATCGAGATCCACGACACCGCTATTCCCAGCATTTGCCAGTCTTTAGGGGTTTGCTTGCCATCGCTATGGGCACCTTTAAGCCACTCATATAGTAAAAACAGCCCAATCACCGCTAAAGAGATCTTTGTATAACCGTCGTCAACATGTTCCATAAAGTCTCTCGATGCCCATCTCACAATGGCAATAATGTAACCTTCGGGCTATTATTAGTAAAATTCAATAATTACATACAGTACATGCATGAAACTTAATTTACGCTCTGTCGACCTGAATCTACTGACCATCTTTGACGCCATCATGAGCTGCGGCCAGATGTCTAAGGCGGCGACGCAATTGCACATGACCCAGCCCGCCGCCAGCCACGCCTTAAAACGGCTTAGACAGACCTTCAATGACGAGCTCTTCATTCGCACTCGGCAAGGCATGAAACCCACCGCCAGAGCGACTGAAATAGCACCGGCGATCCGTGAGGTGCTGGCAAAAATCATCGACACCCTAGATGTTGGAAATATCTTTGAACCTAGGGAGTCAGACCGAATATTTAAAATAGCCTTTGGTCGCTACGGCGAGCTCAATCTACTGCCGCAGTTACTGAATAAAGTGCAGGAATTTGATACCGATATTCGCATTCACTCCCATACCGACGATCAGCAGACCGGTATAGATTTAGTCCGCGACGGCATCATCGACTTTTGTTATGACTTCATTCCGCCCGAGGACAAACGGCTGGATTTCTGCCCATTTAGAAACGAAGAAATAGTCGTCATTGCCAGAAAAAATCATCCCCGAATCAAAACGGAAATCAGCCTCAGCCAGTTTTTTTCTGAAAGGCATATTGTCATGACCTTCGGCAACGACCGGCGGGAACTGCTGGAGAAGTTCATGGCTGAGCAAGGCGGCAAACGCCAGATCTTAACCGAGGTAAACCAGTATCTTGCGGTTCCTACGGTGGTCATGCAGACCGATGGTATCGCTCTCGTTCCCAGGGGCATGGCAGAATTTAAACTCTATAAAGACGAGCTCACCATCTTACCCATGCCCTTGGCCCTGCCGTCCCTACCCACCTACCTTATTTGGCACGGCGCCAACAATCAGGACAAGGGCCACCATTGGTTGAAACAACTTATTTTGGAATGCAGCTAATCTCACAATCAGACAGACCGTTAAGGACGCCTTAAGTGGCTTACGCCCAAGAGGGTGGGAGACACGTCAGGATGATCTACTAGTTGTATGGTTGTGGCGAAAAAAAGCCCCACAATGCACTCAAGGCTAGATTGTAGGGCTATTTTATTAGGGGCTGGTAAGAGCCCGCTGCCTTAATTTAAGATCTTGGGTTTAGAAGACTTCTATTTTTGCAGCATCTTCCGAGCATTCTGCCTAAACTCTTCGCCGCCCTCGTCGTCCTCCAGCAAATTGCCCAGACTAAATGGCACATCTACGCCCTTGGCCATTCCCGGCTGATCTTTCATCACGCACATCCAGCGCTGCAGATTGTCCAGCCCGTCAACCGAAACCCCTGACCACTTGTGGGTACGCACCCAGCACCAGTTGGCGATGTCGGCGATCGAGTAATCATCGGCCAGCCAGGCATTTTCCGCCAAACGGCCATCTAGCACTTCAAATAGGCGCCGACTTTCATTTTGATAGCGGTCAATGGCTGGCTGTATTTTCTCAGGAAAATAGCGGTGAAAAACATTAGCCTGCCCCATCATTGGACCAACTCCGCCCATTTGGAACATTAGCCATTGAATGACTTTAGAGCGGCCCTTAGCGTCAGTTGGCATCAACTTACCAGTCATCTCTGCCAGATAAATCATGATTGCGCCGGATTCAAACACCGCAAAATCGTCATTACCACGATCAACGATCGCGGGAATACGACCATTGGGGTTGATAGCAAGATAGTCCGCTGCCTTTTGCTCACCCTCACCGATATTGACGAAGTGGGTTTTATAATCAAGCGCCAAGGCCTCTAGCGTACATGACGCTTTGTGGCCGTTGGGCGTTGGCGCTGTATAGAGCTCTATCATTCTATTTTCCTTATTATTATCGAATCTAATAGCCAGATTTACCGTCAACAATTTTCTGATAGAACTCTTCGTCTAAGAGTTCATAGACCGATGAGCCCGGCTTTAAGATGTAAATCGCATCTTCAATTTGATTAATGTCGTAAGCTTCTTTGCGAAGATTACCTTTAAATAATTTAAAGGTAACGGTGGTTTCAGCCTGCCCCTGAATACGCACAAAAACTGGACGCGCAAACGCGGCAAGCTGGCTGCAAACATAAGTTGAGAAAGAAACAGGGTCAAAAGAGACACCCTCATTCAAGGTCATTGCCGCCATGCCCGCCTTGCCTTCAATGCCCGGTATTTCAACGCCGTAGACATTGGCCATATCAACCTGATCACTGCCGTTAAGAATTTCGCCAACCTCATTGGTGGATACATTCTCGGAACGCCAGCGGAACGTATCACCAACTCTGTCAACAAATTGGTAGTGACCAAGTCCCAAGGCAAAGCCCACATCGATTTGGCGGACTAAATCGCCGGTATTAAACCAGCTGTCGCCACGCTTCACTACGTCGCGGAGGACTTTACTTGCGGTGGCGCTTTTGTCTTTGTAACCGTCAAACTGATATCTATCATCAATTTTTGTGAGCAATAAGCCTGCTTCGCCTTTTTTGACCGCAATTAATTTTCCTTTAGGGCTGCGAACCATCTCATCTGCATCAATATCATATTTCACCAACATGACTTTCGCTGAGGTTGTGCCAATGGTGCGGTCTTTGTTTAATAAATTAATAAAAACGGCGTTGCCTTCACTTGAACCATACATTTCGCTAATACGGCCCACCTTAAAACGATCTCGAAAGGCTCCCCACACATCGGGTCTCAAGCCATTACCCACCATAGTTTCTAAGGGGTTATTCTTCTCTGCCTCGCATACCGGCTGTGCTGCAAGATAACGGCATAGCTCACCAACATAGACAAACAAATTGGTCTTGTACTCTTGCACCTCGGGCCAAAACTTACTGGCTGAAAACTTGCGACGTAGAAAGATAGACGCGCCGGAATAGAAACACGCGCCAACGCCCGGGCCAAGCCCGGTGAAGTGATACAAGGGCAAACATATATACAAACGATCTTCGGGTTTAGCTCTAAATGCAACGCGAGAATAGGGCTCTGCTGCGCTTAAAAAGCGGCGGTGTAAAATCACTGCCGCCTTGGGAAGACCGGTGGTCCCGGAGGTAAACACGTAAAGCGCTTTTTCACCCGCGGTGATTTCGACAGTTTCTGGGGGGTTGCTAATGGGCATACTATCTATTTCCGCGGCTAGATCGCAGGCCCACTCTGGACATGTTTTTTTGCCGTGATCTTTAACCCACAAGAAATCTTTGTCCGCTAAGCCCAGCTCGCTCTTGACGTCTACAATGCTGTCAATGAGCTCTTCACCAATAATGCATTTTTTGGATTCAGTGGTGGTAACACAATGCACTAAGGGGCGACCTGTTAAACTGGTATTTATCAGTCCGCACGCTGCACCGACCTTGGCCACGGCTACAATACAGGCCAACATTTCAATGCGGTTTTCCATCATCAGGGCAACACTATCGCCGCGTTTTACGCCATGTTTCTTCAACAAATGGGCATACTGATTCGCCAGCTCATTGAACTGTCCCCAGCTTAATTCCCGACCTTCAAAGATGATCGCTGTGCGCTTCTCATATCGAGCTGCGGTTTCTTGAAACAAGCGGCCCAGGGACTTTTTATCAGCGTCCTTAGGTGGCTGAAACAGCACAGCCGGCAGAATAGGTAGAAAGTCTTTTACAACCCGAATAAATTCTTTCACTCACAGCTCCTTGAGAACATATTATTTGTTGGGATTTATATTCTGCGCAGGGAGGGATTCACACTTAGTACTGACTTAAGCTAAGAGCTTAGCAAGCCCATTATCCCACCCATTTTAGTAATCACCATAGACCTTATGGTCACCGAACACATTGGCTCCAATGCCGGCGCCTCTATGGTATTGAAGTCAAGACAACTAATCCACATTCCCCCAGAGCGCCGATGTAAGAAAACCACTGCGACAATGGCGACTGAGAGCGCTTTACGCTCTGCTACCATAGCACCCAATGATCAAAAATTCGCCAACATAAATCGTAATATGTGCAAGCTCAACAAAGGCCTCTACAGCAGTAAAAGCGCTTTGATATGCTATCCAGAGCTAGTCTGCGGAGCCTAACTATCCACGCAACGGCACTGCCGAGCATTACTGCCGCGACTGCGCGGCGGTCCCTGTGAGGCCGGCCTTCGGTCTTGGCGATCTCACGTAAAAACCGAAAAATTTTAATGTAATTTTAATCATTCTCTGCGCTAGCTGACCGTTAATTTGAGGCAATCACACATATCAGCTTTTAATGAGTCGCCAAAACACAGGCAGGCCATCCCTCATACCATCCTCGCCACGACCAAGCTCCTTTCATATTTCCAAGTGGCGCCAAGTACCGCTGGCTCGCTCACATATCCCTAAGTGATCTACATTTTTCAAATTGATTAATTGTATGTTTGTATGCATGATGACAACACAATTTAGAATAGAATTATTGCCCTCAATATGCGGAGTCTCACATGATCATTTTACATGGCAATTCAGCTTCACCCTATGTACGTAAGGTATTAGCTGTTCTTGCTCTTAAATCATTGCCCTATGAACAAACACAGCAAATGCCGTTTAGTAAAGATGCGGAATTTCAGAAAATAAGCCCTCTTGGTAAAATCCCTGCGCTGCAAGATGGCGATCTCACGATTTGTGACTCCACTGTTATTTGCGAATATCTGGAAGATGCCTACCCGGACGTAGCGGTATACCCAACAGACATTAAAGGTAAAGCCAAAGCGCGCTGGCTGGAAGAACTTGGCGGCTCAAGAGTGACCGAGCTGGCATCTGGTATTTTCTTCCAACGGTTTATGCGGCCCATGGCATTTAAGCAAGAACCAGACGAAGAGCTAGTAAGTAAGATCATCAATAAACAACTGCCCCCGATTCTAGATTACTTAGAGTCACAGGTACCCGCTGAAGGCTTTATTTTTGGCAACTTAACGCTGGCTGATATTAGTCTTGTAAGCCCATTTATTAATGCCGGTTATGCAAACTATCAGATTGACGCCGAAGGCTGGCCAAGGTTTTCAGCCTTTATGCAAAGAGTTAAAGAGCATGAAGTCATGAGCCCACTACTCGCCAAAGAAGCCAAGATGCTGGGTATGTAAGCCCAGTAAACCTTGTCGATATTTTTAAACCCTTATCAGCCAGCAGGCAATAAGATTAAAAATATCGACGAGGCTTAATAAATCCATCTCTAAAGATTGCTATCAAACCAGCCCGGATCAATTGGGCCAATAAATATATTCATCACCAGGCTCAACATATTCGTTAATGGTTTTATCCACCGCTACCGGCGCCTGTATGGTGTAGGGATACAAGGGCCCACGGCCTTGGTCGCGATGGGTATCAAGCAAACCTCGCAATTCTGCTAATACCTCAGGTCTAGACGCGGCAAGATTCACTTTTTCAGTGGGATCTTCGGCTAAATTATACAGCCAGTCTTTTTTAGGTAGCTCAGAGACCTGCAGCTTCCAGTCGCCATGGCGCACTACTCGATAATAGCCACTCTGCCAAAATAGGGTTCGCTTAGGCGTCAGCGCCGGAACACCATCAATGGCCCAGGGCATAATATTTTTGCCATCAATTTCAACATTCTGAGGGAGGCTCGCACCTGCTGCCGCCGCTAATGTCGGCATGATATCAATGTGATTGACGGGCATATCCACGGTTGTGCCGGGCTGAATTTTCGCCGGCCATTTCATAAATAGTGGCACTCGAATACCACCCTCGAACATGGTTATTTTCCACCCTCGGTAGGGAGCATTAATATCCTTCAAACCTAGGTAGCCGGCGCCGCCGTTATCACTGGAAAATACCACGATGGTATTATCGGCAAGCCCCTGCTCTTCAAGGGTTTGCATAATTCTGCCAACACTGCGGTCGATTGAACGAACCATCGCAGCGTAGACTCTCAATCGATGCGGCTTAATATCACCCACTGCCTCATAATCTTCCTTCGTTGCCTGCAAAGGGGTATGCACACCCCAATGGGCGAGATAGAGAAAGAATGGACGATTTTTATTTGCCTTAATGGCCTTGATCGATTCATCTGTCCAGTAGTCAGCCAAATAGCCATTGGGCCTAAAACGGTCGCTACCAGAATTATTAAAAGACGCGGCATACTGCATTTGCGCCCATTCAAATTTATCTATGGGGTCAAAATCTAGTTTGGCATTGATCACATTGGGATCATCTTCGGCAAGATGCAGGCCGCTGGCCATAAACAAGCTCTCATCAAAGCCTTGATCGTTGGGGGTAAACCCTTCGCCTCTACCCAAGTGCCATTTACCAATATGCATGGTGTGATAGCCGCGCTCCTTTAGCACTTCAGCTACGGTTAGCTCAGATCCCGGCAGACCTTTTTGGTCATAACTTAATCCGCCCTCATCCGCGGCTTTATTATACTTTGCCTTGGGTAAACCGTGATCCATGCTATTTGCAATCATGGCGACGCTGGCGCCCATGCCATCGGGAATGGGGGTAAATTCAAAACCGGTGCGACTGGGGTAGCGCCCGGTCATAATCATTGCCCGAGACGCGGCGCAGATTGGCGCACCGGCATAAGATTGCTGGAACACTGCGCCCTGAGCGGCTAATTGGTCGATATTGGGCGTTTGCACTCTTCCATCGGCAACCCCGCCGCCAAAGCTAGAGATATCATTGATCCCTAGGTCGTCGGCAAGAATAACAATAATATTGGGGGCTTGGGCTGACGCTGATCCGGCGGCGACGCCTTCACCTTGCTGCCACGTAATCTCTCGGTTTGGCCCTATTGGAATCCCATTGTCTGAACGATACTTCACCAGCGCGAGCATTAAATCAATGCGATTAAGCCATGCACCGGAACCCAGTACGATTACGAATACCAGCAAGCTGAGGAGTATTTTTTTAGCCATTACATCTAACCCAATTTTTTATTGTCATTATGTTTTATTGCTAACTACCCTATGCCAATGAATCAAAGCACACAGAATTGATCATCCATTGACATCAGCACTAGACACAAAATATACACTATGTAAATATTATCGCAAGAGCTCAAGATACGTTACGATAAAAACTCAGCGGACTAACATCGCCATAAATAATGATAACTAAACTCCAAATGCTCTGGGCGTCGCTCTTATTGTCAATCTCGCCAATGCTTTGCTTCGCCCAAGATATGCAGTGCCACGACTGTCACGAGCAACAAGCGTCAGCTTGGCAGGCATCTCATCATGCTAAATCTATGGAGATCGCCTCACCGGCGTCGGTATTAGGCGACTTCAAGGGCGGTGGTGCAGCGCATAATGGTAGTCAGTTTACATTTAGCCGCATGGCGCAAAAATATATTGTTAATATCCAGAAGCCCAAGCTGGAAACCGAAACCTACCAAATTCAATACACTTTTGGCTTTACACCGCTACAGCAGTATTTAATTGAGCTTCCCGGCGGTAAATTCCAGGCACTTCCCATTGCCTGGGATAGTCGCCCGCAGAGCGAAGGTGGGCAGCGTTGGTACGATTTGGAGTCGGATCTACCCTGGGATCATTTTGGCTATACCTGGAACACCAGCTGCGCGGAATGCCACTCCACTAAGCTCGAAAAAAACTACAACCCGGAAACGCAAAGCTTTTCAACGCGGTGGCAGGAAATCAATGTTAGCTGCACCGCCTGCCACGGCGATGCCGACAGTCATCGTGAATGGCTGAACAATGAGCAGCCGTCTTCAAGCAAGTATGCTGGGTTTCCCGCAACACTTGCCGAATCTGGAAGCTGGACTTTATATGGTGGCGCAAGCATCGCTTCGCGCTCATCCGCGCCCCCAGCACAGCAGCAATTATCGAGCTGCGCACAATGCCATGCCCACCGCAGGATTATCGGTGAATGGTCGCTGGACAAGGCCATCGACGACCATATTGATATCTCATTAATAAGCCCCCCACTCTACTATCCCGACGGCCAAATTCATGGCGAAGTGTTTGTGGCGGGATCGTTTATGCAAAGCAAGATGCATCAAGCCGGCGTGGTTTGCAGCAACTGCCATGAACCCCATTCACTTGAATTACGCGCCGAAGGCAATGCGCTTTGCACTCAATGTCATGTCCCTGCGGTTTTCGACACGCCGATACACCACGGCCATGTCCAAGACGCCAGCGGCAGCCAGTGCGTTGACTGCCATATGCCAACGACCACCTATATGGGAGTGGACGAGCGCAGAGATCACCGATTCGGCATACCCAATCCACAGCAGACGATAAGCGACAACATCCCCAATGCCTGCAATCAATGCCATATCGATAAAAGCCCGGAATGGGCTGCCAAATCAATTGTGCAACGGAGCGAGAAACCCGCTATTCCCGACCAACGCGCTAGGGTATTTTCGCGCCACGATAGTCAGCAGGGACTGGCGACAGCCGAACTCCAAAGCATCATTAATGACACGGCACTTCCCAGTATTATTCGTGCCTCTGCGCTTATTCGAAGCAATACCGGCGCCGATCGGCAGTCGCTTATAAGCGCAATTACTCAGCTCCGCGACGATTCTCCGCTGGTCAGAATGGCTGCGGTGCGTGCATTTACGCCGCAGCCGCTGAATATTAAAAAGCAGTATTTGTGGGCACTGGGTAAAGACCGCAGCAAATTGGTCAGACTAGAAGTAGCCAAACTGCTGAGCCCACTTAGGGCCGCCGACCCTAGTCTTGATGCTGAGCAAAGTGTGTTTCTAGAGACCTTAATCAAAGAGTATGAAACCGCGCTTTACATCAATGCCGACAATCCGGCCACACTGCTAAATTTAAGCAGTTTGTATTTGGACACCCTACGCCCTAAAAAAGCAGAACAAGCCCTGCATAATGCCATTGCTATCGACGCTGAATACAGCCCTGCCTATATCAATCTAGCGGACCTGTATCGCGCCCAAGGCCAACACCCAAGGTCGTTGTCGACATTGCTTGATGCAACAGCCTTAATGCCAAAAGACGCAAGCCTGCACTACGCCTTGGGGCTGGCCTATTTCCGCTCTAAAGACTATCAACGCGGTGTTGCTGCCATCAGTGTTGCCGCCACACTCGATCCAGAAAATGCCAGTTACCTCTACCTCTACGCCGTGGCCCTAGAGCAGACAGGAGAATCATTGCAGGCGATTAAGGAGCTGCACCGATTTATCGAAGCGTTCCCCGGCAATAGACAAAATCTTGAGTTATTAGCGCGCTATGAAATTAAATACGGCGCTGCGGCGCATGCCCTAACCCACATTGAGTCTTGGCTAGCGCTAGAGCCTGACTCGGAGGTAGCGAGACAACTACACCAAGCCGCCTCTCGCCAAACCCGAAAGCCAGAATGATATAATACTGCTGCGATATATTAAGGACACACGATGGCACGCCCCTATTTAAACAAAACGGATCGTAAGAAAATGTTGCTCGATACCGCCGCCAGTATTGTCGATAAGCGTGGCTGGGGTGCATTGAGCATGATTACGCTGGCTGAAAAGGCATCTGTAAGCCGGCAGCTCCTATACCAAAATTTTAAATCAGTAGGCCAGCTGACCGAGAATACTGCTGACTATATGTTTGAAGATCTTTACTCCGCGACACAGGCGGTTTTAAGCGACAACGACAACGATATTATTCAGGCAATTCGGGAAGCCCAAGCGGTACTGCTAACCTTTCCCCCCGGCCGCGTTCAAGCCCTCTGGAATATCATTTCTCACAACGCTTCCAAGGAACAACATTTCGCTAAAATTAGCCGTCGATTTCGCCGCCTGATTTCCAATCTCTATACACCGCATATCATGAAGTTGATGAATTTAGACAAAGAACAAGCCGGCCAAACAGCGTGGCTACTTATGATGTCTTTCTGGGGCGCTCAACAGTTAGTGAACGACAAAAGCATTAGCATTGAAGACGCCACCAAACTCATTACATCCCACGTTGAGTGGATTGTGATAGGCCGCCAGGCCCAAAGCAGCCAATAATATTGAGTAAAATGACCAAGGTATTAACTAATAATAAGGAAGCCGCAGCAATGAAACGACATGCACAAGAAATAGAAAACCTTATTAACAATCTAAAGGAGCATGGGCAAGCGGGCTTAAACCCTAGCGAGTCGCAATTGAGAGACTTGCTCAGTGAAGACCGTGACGGTCCTTTGCAATTTGTGAATTTACTTGGATTTCACGACACAGCACGTTATCCCGATGGCCATGAGTTGGCCACGCAGAAGCTCAGCGGCGAAAAAGCCTATGCTAACTACGGTGCGGTAGCACTTAAGCATGTTATGAAACGCGGCGGCACGCTGGTGTGTCTGAACACGGTAGAACAAACCATCATTGGTCCCGGCCACGCCTGGCATCAGGTGGCCATCATGCAATATCCAAACACCGCTGCATTCATCGACATGCTGCTAGACCCTGAATATAGCGCCGCGCTCATTCACCGCGACGCCGGCCTACGACAAACCGAAGTGCTGGTAACACGACCACTATTATAAGAGATACGGGAATTCAGTCGCCAAAGGCGACCTACCCAGAGTGCGACATAAAATGGTTGGGGCCGTGAGAATTTACGGCCACCTCTATTTTTTGCACTGCTATTGGCCGCTACTAGCGATACTCCATTTTTGCGGAAATTCGATTAAACACCCCTGGAAAAAAGCGTTTTATCGTTGGCGCAATTGCACTAATTCCCTTGCCGACAACCACTTCGTCGCGATTATTTATCATCGCCTTAACAATGCCCTTTACACATATATCTACCGGCATGCCGTTGATTATCGAATCATCGTTTTTATTCTGCGCCTCGCCACTTTCATTCAGGGCATTGATCGCAATATTGGTTTGAATAGAACCAGGACATACCGTTAGGCAATGAATGCCCTGCTGCGCGGTTTCTGCACGCAGACAGTCCATAAATCCCACCACTGCGAACTTAGAACCCGAGTAACCCGAGCGCAACTTAGAGCCAATTTTTCCTGCGACACTGCTAATACAGACGATCATGCCCTGATGCTGCGCTATCATGCCCGGCAACAATGCCTTGGTCATTGCAACGGAACCAAGGTAATTCACCTCCATTAACTGACGGTAAACGGCTAAATCGGTATCAATGAACAGTGAACGCTGGGAGATACCGGCGTTATTAATCAGCACATGCACCGCACCAATCTCTGGCAATTGGGATTGCACCGCGTCAACTAGCTTATCGGCATCCGCCAAATCCAAGGGCACAACCCAATGCCGCCCCATACCCCCGGGTAGCGACTCTGCTATTTCAATCAAGGCATCGCGACGCCGGGCGGACAAAACAATACGAGCACCTTTTCCTGCTAGCTGTCGACAAAGCTCAAGGCCTATCCCTGAACTGGCCCCGGTAATCCAAATCGTCTTATTCTCGAGATCCATGGCTGCTTCCTATAATTTTCGGTGTGGCGAAATTAAGCTCGCCTAGCAATATGCTCCATGCACCATCCCATAGGCAAGTTTATAAACCGCAGCTGCTCAATAAGCCGCTAATGGCCGTTTTCACGCCAAGGGTAAAACTCAAGCAGCAAAGCGATCTAAGCCTGGTAAATTAACTTGTCGATGGCTAAAGAACGCCAAAATCATCCACATATTGATAGAATATATGCCATATTGCTAACTTGGCTACCGAGTTTAGCGCTACATACCGACAAGAAAAATAAGGTATTAAACATCTATACCCTGACAGTAATTTAAAACACCGTTTCAAGGACAGCCCCCTTATGAGCGCCAATACACCCTATCGATTAATGGGCCGACCGGAGTCGGGTTACTCGCTGAAAGTACGATCTGCGCTACGCTACAAAAATCTTCCCTTCGAGTGGATGGATCGTTTTAAACATCAGGCCCTATACCAGCAACACGCCAAGGTACCGCTAATTCCTCTCTTGTTGCTGCCCACTGGCAGTGCCATGCAAGATTCGACACCCATACTGGAAATGCTAGAAGAACAACATCCAGAGCCATCACTCCACCCGCCGGACCCCGCCCTGCGATTTCTGTCCGAATTACTAGAAGAGTATGGCGATGAGTGGGTGAACAAACTGATGTTCCACTATCGCTGGGGCTATCCAGCTGACCAGAAACGACGGGGCACGTCACTGGGGCGCGGGGTTGTTGAGGGCAAAGGTTTTAAGCTGCTCGCGCCCATCATGACGCCAATTGCCGCGCGCTTCATTATTAAACGAATGGTGCCGCGAATGGCCTTTGCTGGTGCCAATGAAAACAATGCACCTATTCTGATTGCCTCATTTTCACAGCTGATCGATATGCTGGAAGCCCATCTCAAAACCCGCCCGTATCTATTTGGCGGCAGCCCGGCTTTCGCTGACTTTGGACTTTGGGGACAACTCTGGCAGGCCTGGACTGACGCCAGTTGCGAGACAATAATTGAGCAGCGCGCGCCCTCGGTTGTGGCATGGATCAAACGTATGGAACACCCAAGTATTGAGGGTGAGTTCGAATCCCTTGATTCCTTGACTGCCACCCTAAAACCCATTTTTGAGCGCGAGGTCGGCCCGCATTTTCTTGCCTGGAGCGTGGCCAATGCCAAAGCATATAAGGCCGGTGAAAAGCAGACCGAACTGCATATGGATGATCAAAAATACTATCAAAAAACCTTCAAGTATCCGGCCAGCAGTCTCGACATCCTTAAAGAGAAATTTAAGGTCGCAGCGTCCAACCGTGCGCTCAGTGACTTTCTCCAAGACACTCATTGTCTGGCCCACCTACAGGCACAGCCATGACTGCGTGAGTATTTCTTAGATGACGAACTTCAGGTGAATATTTTCAATCGATGAGATTCAGCCGAGCAAGTTCAAATCCATAAATTAAAATAAGGACAACAAGGCAATGACACAATGCACCGAGTTATGGGTTGATCGCGGCAACTATCGCAATACCAAAATAGTGAGCGAGGCCAGCCGCCCTTTAAAAGCTGGGGAGATTCTCGTCGCCATCGATAAGTTTGCCCTTACGGCCAACAATGTCAGTTATGCACTTTCGGGGGATATGATCGGCTATTGGAAGTTCTACCCCGCCGCAGATAACTGGGGCAAGGTGCCGGTGTGGGGCTGTGCGAATGTGGTGACATCTGAGTGCCACGATATTGCAGTGGGTGAGCGTCTCTGGGGCTTCTTCCCTATGGCTAGCCATGCCATTCTTGAACCCGGGAAAATCAAAGCCGAGTATTTTAGAGACCTTGCCGCGCATCGCGCCGATCTGCCTGGCCCAAGTCTTTACAGCTCCTACCGGCGGACACAGGCAGAACCTGACTTTGTACAGCAATTTGAAAATCAGCGCTGTCTGCTATTCCCCCTATTCGCCACCTCTTTCATCATCTACGACTACCTGATTGATAATGATTTCTTTGGCGCGCAGCAAGTGGTAATAGGGTCAGCATCATCCAAAACCGGATTCGGGTTGGCCATGATGTTACACAACGACTCGGCGGTGTCACAGGCCGTCATTGGCGTCACCTCAGCCCGTAATAAAGCATTTGTCGACTCCTTAGCCTGCTGCGACCAAATCATTCTGTATGGCGAAGAGACGCGCATAGACAACACCCTAGCCACCGCCTACGTGGATATGTCTGGCGATACGAAACTGACCACCGCACTTCACCACCATCTGGGCGCCAATATGGTTGAAAGCTGCATGGTCGGTGCTAGTCACTGGGAAAGTAGTGGCGACGTCGGCGAATTGCCTGGTGCCAAACCCAGCTTCTTCTTTGCGCCCAGCCAGATTGCCAAGCGAGATCAAGAGTGGGGCCACGGCGTGGCCATGACAAAAGCTATGGAAGCCAGCTTTAAGGTCGCCTTAAAGGTCAAAGATGTCGTAGAGGTCGAGTGGATTAACGGCGCCGAGGCAGTTAATACGGCATGGCAGGATCTGCTTGATAACAAAGTGTCGGGCAGCACCGGCATTATGGCGTCAATGCTTGCTGGTAGCTAAGGCCTTGCGATGCGGCTGCTAACAATTGTTAGCAGCCGCACTCAAACACTTAGGGCGTGACGATAGAAAATACGCCTTTAAGTTTGTCCTGTAGCGCAAAAAATCGGGCCAGATCTATTTTACTGCCGTCGATAGACAACTCATCAGAAAATAGCAGATCTTTCATGTCCCCCTGCCCTAGAGCAAGATCCAAAAACAAATCATGACTTATATTGAGCGTTGCGTTTGCATCGGGATCTGCTTCTGCCTGACGATGATGTAAAACCGAATTCTTCAGTGTTAAGACGTGAGTTTCGCCTAGATCGGTAAATACGAAGTTAATCGTCATTTCCATACCGTCGGCTTTAGGGCCGTTCAATTGCGCCGCCATGACATTAAAGAAATTTGAGCGCGGCGAGTGCACTACCATGTCTTTAGCCACACTCAGGTCCTGAGTCTTACCCGTTTTACCATGGCGAAGTTCGTGAGCACCAGTAAGGTAGACATCGCGCCAGGGACCCGATTCGGCTTGATACCCCAATTGATCATAATTACGCGCCAGCAAGGCTTTGGCCTCTTTGTTCTCTGGCTCGGCAAATACCAGATGATTAAGCAGCGTTGCAACCCAGCGGTAATCGCCCTCAGCAAACGCTTGCCGGGCAATATTTAAGACCTTATCTGCACCGCCCATAGAGGCAATATATCTGCGCCCAATATCCTCGGGTGGCAATGGATTAAGGTTGGCAGGATTACCGTCGTACCAACCGAAATAGCCTTGATAGACCGCGCGCGAATTGTGGGAAGTGGTGCCATAGTAGCCACGGTTTGAAAAACTTTTCTGCAGCGCAGAGGGCAACTCCAACTGCTCAGCGATTTCTATCGGCGTGTAGCCCTTATAGGCCATGCGCAGGGTTTGATCGTGAATATATTTATAGGTGTCACTTTGCACTTCTAAAAACTCAGCGATGCGCGCTTGCCCCCAGATCGGCCAATGGTGGCTGCCAAAATAGACATCAGCCTCTCCAAAGATTTCTGCTGCCTCGTCAATAAAACTGCTCCAGGCCAATCCGTCACGAACTTTAGCGCCGCGTAAGGTATAGAGGTTGTGCATATTTCGCGACACTAATTCGGCCCCGCAAAATGCTTTTTTCTCCGGCAAATAAAAGGTGAATTCGGCTGGGGCCTCTGAGCCAGAAACATTTTGGAAGACAAAAGAAACGCCATCGATAAGCAGGTTTTGTCCAGTGTGATCGACTAGATCGGTGGGCGTTAAAATACCCACCGTGCCAATACCTGGCTCTTTGCCCAAGCCACTATCAACATGACCTCGCGGCGTTCTCGGCAGTGGCATACCGTACATATACTCTGCACGGCGATTCATGGTCGGCCCTGCTAAAACATTCTCACTTATCGATTCATCCATGAATCCCGCCGGAGCGATTACCCGAATATCAGCGGCCTTGGTTTGGGCTGCCGACAGCGCCCCTAAGGCACCCCCAAAATGATCGATATGACTGTGAGTAAACAGTATGGCTGAGATTGCACTATCACCAAGATGCTGGCGGGCAAACTCCACCGCCCGCGCAGCTGTCTCAGCCGTCGTCAAAGGATCGACCACAATCCAGCCACTCGAACCTTGAATGATGGTCATATTGGCGAGGTCAAACCCCCGCAGCTGATAAACACCGTCGGTGACTTTAAACAGTCCGTGAATATTATTGAGCTTGGCCTGTCGCCACAGGCTGGGATTGACACTGTCGGGAGCCTCACCGCTAATAAAGTTGTAGGCCGGCTGATCCCATATAATCTTATCCCCTTTACCGCGAACCGTGAGTGAATCGTCACTGGCAATTAGGCCTCGCTGGGCCTCAATAAAATCCTGCTCATCGGCAAAAGGCAGTTCTTGCAATACTTGGCGATTGATATCGGCGGTGTATGTCGTGGCTGGTGTACTGCCATTTTCATCGGCATCTGCAGCCCGTTCTAGCGGCGCATCACTGCCACTGCAGGCACCAAGCAAAGTCATTCCGGCGCACAGCCCCATCGCAGCCAACAGTGTAATCTTATTCATAGCCTATTCCCCATCGCCAAATTATTATTTGTAAATAACCTTAGAGACTGTACACCCGCAAAGCAAGCTCAAGAGCAAGCCAGTCATCGCATTAATACTAGGCTAATGCATAAACCTTACCCCCGCTACACCAGAGACACAAAATGATTGTGGCTTAGTAAAGATTAAGAACTTCAGGAGGAATCGACTGCCAGTGCGCGGGTTATAGAGCGACTCATAGACGCTAAATTCAATAGCAGGCAATGAGGCGTTTTTGTCTAACATTATTATTTTACTGGCCATGCGATGCTTGGCAGCATCGCATGGCATAACTTGGGGCGACGCAAGGTCAAAGCTGTTACACCACCCCCATCGCTGGTTCTAACTTGCGCGCAATCGTCGGGTTTTTCTCATACCGGTGAACGTTTCCCAAACACTAATAAGAAACACTTTCAGTGCCGCTTCATTGGGGCGTGGGGCTTTACCACTTCCAATTCTGTGCAGCTGGCGCGTATACCAAGTGACCTCCATAATAGCCATCTTGTCCACCAAGGGAATGCCGGTTTTGATTGGCTTTACGGTTTGACGGGGATTATCACCAGCGAGCAAGCGCCGTGACACATCAGGTTCAATGGCGAGTATCCGCGCGATTCCACAAATATCTAGCGACCCAGATGCCAGCGCTTCATTCATACCAGCGGCACTTCTAAAGCCACCCGTCACCATCAAGGGTGTTTCAGGAATGCGTTTACGGACTTTATCGGCAAAATCTAAGAAGTAGGCTTCACGCTTACGAGTAGACTCACGCACGCCAGTCATTGCTGGCGCCTCATATGTGCCACCAGAAATTTCAATCAAGTTAATTCCAGCATCGGTGAGAGCCGACATCACCTCTAAAGATTCTTCTTCGGTGAAGCCGCCGCGCTGAAAATCTGCGGAGTTAAGTTTAATACCAATAGGAAAGTCAGGCGCAGTCGCGGCGCGCATCGCCTTCAATATCTCCAACACAAAGCGTCGGCGATTCTCGGTACTGCCACCCCATTGATCGGTGCGTTGATTAGTATGCGGAGAGAGGAACTGACTAACCAAATAGCCATGGGCGCCATGAATTTGCACGCCGCCAAAACCAGCTTCACGACAAATTCCCGCAGCCTTGGCGAAACGGGCAATAATATCTTCAATTTCTTCCGCGGTCAGTTCACGCGGCGTTTCAAAAAACGCCTGCATAGACTTATTAAACTCAACAGCTGACGGCCCTACTGATTCTTTATTCAAGCCTTTGGGACACTGCCGACCGGGGTGGTTTAATTGCACCCAAATTTCGGCGCCATTTTCTTTACCCGCTGCCGCCCAAGCTTTCAGCGTATCCATATCACGGTCATCTTCTATCACCACATTACCTGGCTCGCCTAGTGCGCGACGATCAACCATTATATTTCCGGTAAACAGTAAAGCCGTGCCACCCTCACCCCAGGTTCGATAAAGCTGCACCAGTTTATCGGTAGCGCGATTATCCATTGTACCTAAGGCTTCGCTCATCGCTGATTTAGCTATGCGGTTAATGAGTGTGCTTCCGCCGGGAAGGGTAAATGCGTCGTTTAAAGTGGCCATGGGTACTCCGTACTTGAAAAGTTAAATCGGGGAATATCCCCTGAAAAACGCCAGAAAATGGCAGCTGTGAAGGCGCTGTGAATGAACACGCAAATAATAACTAAGTAAGCAATGACCAGCAGACGATCAATTTCCAATCATAATCGACCGTGAACTCTTCTTCAAACTGCATTTACGCTAAGGCAGCCACCAAGCCATGGCGTTTGAGTTCACACCCAAAATCCACGGTCAAAAAGTCCGCCTGCCCCAATTTCGACAGCCATGCATTCAAGCACTCTTTATCTGCTTGGGAGTATTGCGCCACCATTTTTTGGGTGCGCTGCATGCGCCATAAAGAGTAGCTAAAAGAGGCCCGCTTATACTGCGCATCCATCATCTTAAGTTCAACAAGCCCGGTACTACGAGGCAGTTTATCACCTGATTTAAGTTGTTTAGCCGCTATAATCCCCTTAAGGTCTTGAACGGTTTTGTCCATAAAGGGCATATATTCAGTGAAGATAATTTTAATCACTGGTATCAAGGTTTGCGGTATTTCATCATGCTCTAGTAGCTCGCCCGATGCCTTATCTCCACGAGCCATTTTTTCCACCCATTTTTGCAAATTAGGCCGTCGGTCCAACCATTCACGTTTAGGCCATGGGTCACGGTTTAAGTGGCCAAACATAGGTCCCAACAAGCCAAAATCTGCAACTGTCGGCCGCTCACCCAATAGATAGCCATGCTCACTAAAGTGTATCTCAAACAAATCTAATAGGTTCTTCGTCCAGGCTTCCAGCAGAGCAAGCTGCTCTGGCACCACACCCGTGCTAGGGAGATGCCGCGCCATGTTTTGTAAAAAAGCTTTATCTGTGACTTTATTTCGTATTACGCGCGGCGCAAACGGCAATAAGCTTTTACCGCCTTCTTCACGAAGAAGATTTTCATAATTTTCTGAGTACGACCAGCGACTGTGCAAGGCCACTGGTATCCAGGCATCGTCCACCCAATTTTGAAACAGCTCAGCTACAAAGTTCTGCACTGGCCCCTCAGCAAGCACTGGAGGCTGTGGATGACGTTCTTCCAACTCCGCCATAATCAGTGGTGTATCACAAAGCCACTGACCCTGTTTGGTTTCTAGCGCTGGCATGGCTTGCCGGCCCGTATGTGTAGGGAGAGTCACCAACATATCAATCATATTGATATTTTTTTCGACGTAATCCACACCCTTATAGTTTAAATAACCGCGTATTTTTCCTGCAAAATATGAGGCCTGCCATCCGTAGTATTTGTATTGGCTCTTCATAATCTTTTACCTTATAAGAATTTCAAGACGGCCGTCGATCGCTCTATCGGCAAGCCTTGATAGTGATTTCCAAGACTCGCCGCCATCCGAGCTAGAGGGATATCCGGTATCGCGATCGGTAATAAGTAAATATGACGTGGAGCTGGCAGCGCCACGCTTTGTCCGCAGCGCCCATACAGCCCATGTCATCTGAGCGTGATTCTGCGCCCAGCTCCTGCATGCTTATTTTTATCTACGCTTCAGCGGCTGCGATGATGTTTGGCAATCACAATAAAAACCACAGCAATAACGATCATAAACAAGCCCAGCAGTAGCTGAGCTCGAAAGCGGTCGTGTAGACCGTTCAGAACAACCTGATGCTGATGGTTATAGCCCTTTGGTGGATCGAGGACGCCGTTGTCTAATTTATATTGTTCATACAGCGTTAACATGGCTTGAAAGCGCCCGGACTGCTCAGCACTGAGATCTCGGGTCTCACCGGGGTCGGCCACTATATTGAACAAACGCCAGGTATTGTCACCAACCGGCGCGCGGTTATAAACCAGCTTGTAGTCGCCCTGAAACAACACACCATGGCCGGCCAGCTCGTAGCCGACGTAGTCACTATCTGAGTAAACCCGATCTAGCTCAGCGGTCGCCAAGGGCAGCAGGTTCTTGCCCATTATTTGCTCCACCGGTTTACCCGCATAACGAGCGTCGGGGGCAGAAACGCCAGTCAAAGCAAGAATGGTCGGGGTAATATCAGCCACATAGGCAAAGGCATTGGAGAGATTCTGCTGCACCGCCAAGGGTTTGCCCGCCATAATCATGGGCACTCGCAAACCGCCCTCGCCCACATAAAATTTGTAATATGCCAGCGGCGAGGCACTGGCACTGGCAAAGCTCGGCCCAAGATTAACGTAGCTTCCCTTCAAACCTAGGGTGTCGTAATCCGCCGTATAATCCTGACGTGCCAACATCATCCCGGTTCTTACATTATTGAGTACCGCTGGCCCACTGGGCTCGCTGCCGTTATCGGAAGTGAAGATAAAAACCGTGTTATCAAACTCACCAATGTCTTTAAGATAGGTGACGAGCCGCCCGATATGAAAATCCATTGCCTCGACCATACCCGCGTACACGGCCATGCGCTTGGCCTCAAAGCGTTTATCTTCTTCCGACAAGGCATCCCAGTCTCTGCTGGTATCCATGTCTACTGCCGCCACATCAGACGGGACAATACCTAAGTCGATAGCGCGCTGCCGACGAGCTTCCCGCAACGCCGTCCAGCCATTTAGATACACGCCTTCGTAGCGGTCAGTGAATTCCTGTGGCGCTTGCACCGGCATATGCACTGCCATAAAAGGCAGGTAGGCAAAGAAAGGTTGCTCGGATTGCGGTCTATCGGATTCGATAAAGCCAATCATTTTATCAACCAGAAACTCCGAAGAATAAAAATCATCGGGCAAATCTATAGGCTCACCATCGGCATACCAGTTGGCCTTTTCATAGATTGGTAAATACGGTTTTTGCTCCCAATTATCCGCGC
>TARA_R110001592_G_scaffold61309_1_pt1 | contig 27190 bp, 25 predicted proteins | sample TARA_R110001592 | Tara Oceans TARA_R110001592 (sample SAMEA4398387) | marine metagenome | biome: Polar Biome; feature: [SRF] surface water layer (ENVO:00010504); material: water (ENVO:00002006), including particulate matter (ENVO:01000060) such as... | depth 5 m | reverse complement strand
CAACAAGGCTTATTACGATTGCCATTAATACTTGAACAAACTAAGCCCGATTTAGTTGTGCTGTGTCATGGTGGTAATGATTTGATTCGAAAATTAGGCAATGACCAACTTAAAAGTAATTTAGAAAAAATGATCAGTTTGATACAAACATCAGGGGCTGAGGTCGTGCTTATTGCCGTTCCACGATTCAGTGTTACCTTATCGGTGCCTGATTTATATACCGAACTTGCCTCGACGTATAAATTACCGATTGAATTAACCATTATTCCTGAACTTGAACGGAATTCAGCGACCAAGTCAGATACTATTCATCCCAATGCTATGGGCTATCAATTACTTGCAGAGCGTATTCGTGGACTACTCTTTACGGCAGGAGGATTATAAATTTTATGAGTACTATCAATAATCGTCGCGATCAGCGATTAAAGCATGGAGCAAAAATTAAGTTTTTTGCAGGCCCAAATTTAGAAATGACCTTAGACATGAGAGATTTTTCTGACAGTGGTTTATATGTGTATTGTTCTGATACCAGCAATATTCATTTGGGAGATAATGTGGAAGTACAAACATTAGAAATGGACGACGCGCCCATATTGCCCTCTAAAGTTAGACGAATCGAACCCAATGTTGGTTTTGCCATTGAGTTTATTTTAGATTGATTACAATGATATTTGACCGTTTTTAGAGACTTAGTTCAACGAAGAAAAGCCGCTTAAATGATGTCATTATATCTGGCGATTAGCTTCGGGCATTAGAATCCAGTAAATTGTTGCTGAATCCGAGAACGTTCATGGACCGGAAGATTAATAGTGACTTGCACGCGATCAGTGAACTGCTGATCAATAATTTGGCCATGACATTTATTAAGTTGATATTCCAATGTTTGTAGTTGGGAATATTCAATATCAAGCTTCAAGATAACTATTTCAACCCATGGGATTAATGTTGCTGCATCAATGGCTAGTTTGGCGGTTGTGCCGTAGGCGCGTGTTAACCCTCCTGTACCGAGCTTTACTCCACCAAAATAGCGAATGACACCCACAACAGCATTTATAATAGATTCGCCTTCTAATGGCGCTAGAATGGGTCGGCCAGCGGTACCAGAGGGTTCACCTGCATCGTGACAACGTTCATTGATAAAACCATCCGCTTGTCGAATTCGCCAAGCAAAGGCTAAATGGTTAGCATGTGGATGTTGTGCCGCTAATGTTTGTAATTTCCGTATTGCTTCAGCTTCATTAATAGCAGGTACTATCAGACCAATAAAACGTGATTTCTTGATTTCATATTCTACTGTTGTTGGCTGCGTAAGGGTAAATTGTATGGTTGAATTAATCATAGTTTGTTCAACATTATAGCAATCGACGTCCTAGTAATACATTCTATGCGTTATTTTCAGGTTTGACTGACATTATCCATTGCTCACGCATGTGAACTTAATGTGTGAAATGTTATGATATCCAATATTTTTTATAATATTAAGCAATGCGTATATCTATTATTAATGCGCTTTTAAGGCGATAAAAGGTAGTAATAATGGAATCAACAACGATAAAACACACTCCGATGATGATGCAGTATTTACGCATCAAAGCCGAAAATCCAGATCATCTATTGTTTTATCGGATGGGCGATTTTTATGAGATGTTTTATGACGATGCTCATAAGGCCGCAGAGCTACTCGATATTACCTTAACGGCACGTGGTAATAGTAATGGTGAACCTATTTCGATGGCTGGAATTCCCTACCATGCCGCAGATTCATATTTATCTCGGTTAATTAATCTTGGTGTGTCGGTTGCCATTTGTGAGCAAATTGGTGATCCAGCAACCAGTAAAGGCCCCGTCGATAGACAAGTTGTACGAATATTAACGCCTGGCACTTTAACTGAAGAAGCTTTACTCGATAGTCGTAATGAAAATTTATTAGTGGCGATTTCTGAACATAAAGGCCGCTATGGTTTAGCTACCGCAGAGTTAAGTAGCGGGCGATTTACAGTGAGTGAATTGGATTCAGTCACTGAAGTTAAAGCTGAACTAGCGCGTTTACAAGCGGCTGAAATTCTACTGGATGAGTCCTTAGCGCCTGCCTTATCTATATTTGATAAACAAATACGACGTCTACCTCCTTGGCATTTTGAGGTGGAAACTGCCCGCCGCCGTTTATGTGAACATTTTAAAATTCAAGACTTAAAAGGTTTTGGTTGTGATGAGCTTGCTTTAGCTATCACCGCAGCTGGATGTTTACTTAATTACGCACAAGAAACACATCGTACTGCCTTGCCCCACATTCGAGGTCTCAAACTCGAAAAAACTAGTGATAGCATTCGATTAGATCCACAATCACGACGTAATCTGGAATTGGAAACTAACCTATCAGGCGGGCGTGAACATACCTTATTATCGATCCTTGATAAAACGGTGACACCGATGGGCGCTCGATTATTGCGTCGTTGGTTATTAAGACCCTTACGTGATCATGAAACTTTAAAACAACGTCAACATGCGATCCAACAATTTCTCGATACGCAGTCGGCAGATGAATTACAGAATATGCTTCGTAAACTGGGTGATATTGAACGAATCGTAGCGCGTATTGCCTTGAAATCGGCAAGACCTCGCGATTTTATGCATTTGCGAAATACCTTAGATTCCTTACCTGAGATACATCATGTTTTAGCTGATTCAAGCTCAAAACGATTAACGCAACTTGACCGCGAGTTAGGGACCTTTCCCGAGGTGCTGACATTATTGCAAACAGCATTGATTGCTGAGCCACCGGTATTGATTCGTGATGGTGGCGTGATTGCCGAAGGTTACAACGAAGAGTTAGATCACTTACGCACGATACGCGATCGTGCCAGTCAGTTTCTAAGTGATCTTGAGCAACGTGAGCGCCAACGTACCGGCGTATCAACTTTAAAAGTCGGTTATAACCGAGTCCATGGTTATTTTATCGAAATTAGCCGTTCTCATCATATTGAGGTACCGACCGAATATGTACGCAGGCAAACACTGAAAAATGCTGAGCGTTACATCACGCCTGAATTAAAAGGCTTTGAAGATCAAGTCCTCAGTGCTAATGAACGTGCTTTGGCCTTAGAAAAAGCATTATATGAAGCACTGTTTGAGAAACTGTCCCCTGATCTGGCTGCATTAGAAGTTTCGGCAAATGCCTTGGCAGAACTCGATGTTTTGGCTAACTTGGCTGAACGTGCCGACTCATTAAATTATGTGGCACCTGAATTTACTAAGCAAAATGGTATAAAGATAGAGGCTGGACGTCATCCGGTTGTAGAGGGGGTGACAGAGCAAAATTTTTGTCCCAATGATGTTGATTTTACTGAACAGCAACGATTGTTATTAATCACTGGTCCAAATATGGGCGGTAAATCAACCTATATGCGGCAATGTGCATTAATCGTGTTAATGGCACATATGGGGAGTTTTGTACCCGCAACAAAAGCGGTTATTGGCCCTGTAGATCAAATCTTTACCCGAATAGGTGCCTCCGATGATCTAGCATCGGGCCGTTCAACCTTTATGGTTGAAATGAGCGAGGCGGCCAACATTATGAATAATGCTACTCAACATAGTTTGGTACTGATGGATGAGATTGGACGTGGCACTAGTACGTTTGATGGTTTGTCATTAGCGTGGGCATGCGCTGAAAAACTAGTACGTGACTTGGGTTCGTATACCTTATTTGCTACTCATTATTTTGAGCTGACTGAAATACCTTTATTGTACGAAAAAGCCATTAATGTGCATCTAGATGCGATTGAGCATGGCGATGAAATAGTGTTTATGCATCAATTAAAAACGGGTGCAGCCAGTAAGAGTTATGGACTGCAAGTTGCGAAGTTAGCGGGGGTGCCAAGTGATGTTATCAAGGCAGCTAAAGCTAAATTACAGCAGCTCGAAATGCTGCAGCAACTGGACATTAATACGAATAAAGCAAGTGCTGGCCAGCAACAAGCCGATTTGTTTAATCAGCCATTAGTGCCACCTCCATCTCTAGTAGAGGCGTATATAGCAGGAATCAAACCTGATGAACTCACGCCTAAACAGTCACAGGAAATTATTTATCACTTAGTTGAATTATTAGTCCAAAAAGATCGAGGTTAATTTCTGGCTGATGGCGAATAATGTGCTAGAATCCTGCACCACGGATCCTTAACTCAATTGGTAGAGTAGCTGACTCTTAATTGGTTACCCCACGTATTATCTAGACCTTCGCAATTCCTAATCTAAACGCTTTATAATGAGACTAGTCAGTGCTTTAAGTTATTATCTATAGTACTCTCAACTACACTTGTATATACTCCATATTACTTTAGTTTGTTAGCCCGGCGTTAGCCCAGAGATGATTATGGAAAATAAATTTACATTTACTCAAGCCAGAATAAAAGCACTGCGACTGCCTGATAAAGGTCGCGTTATGTACTACGATACAGAAGTTTCAAAGCTAGCTTGTCGAGTATCATCCACTGGTAGCAAAACCTATATTGTCGTCAAACGATTTAATGGCAAGATCAAGACTGTCACGCTGGGTAAAACGTCAGACCTTGCTGTAAAGAAAGCTCAGGATATGGCGAAGCTTGAAATATCAAATATGGCACAAGGTATCGATCCTACCAAAGAGAAGCTCAAGGGCATGGCACTGGGGGAAGCTTTAGAACACTATATTAAAAACAGACACCCTAAGAATGGCAGAGACCTGAAGGAACGCACGGTTAAAGGCTATCGTTATGCGATGAACAACAGCTACAAAGATTGGATAGTTATGCCTGTTAGTAAGATAACGCCTGATATGGTAGCCAAGCGTCATGCATCACTGACTAGAATAGGAGCGACTACTGCCAACGTATCAGCTAGAGTTTTGAGACTGACACTTAAACACGCTAAGACGATTGGAGTTGTTGATTCTGTTGCTACCGATATATTAATCGATGGTAAGAAGTGGAACGCCAACAATCGAAGAGTAAGAGTCATCAAGATGTCTGACTTACCATCGTGGTTTGATGCCGTAAATGCACTCGAGAATGAGCGTGCAAAGGTATATCTATTGATGTTGATTTTTATGGGCTTTCGTTCTATAGAAGCTAGATTTCTTAAGTGGATAGACGTAGATCTTAACAAGAAAACAATCACTGCCAGAGACACCAAAAACGGTACTGATTTTACCCAACCAATACCATTAAACTTCCTGCCTTACCTGAAGGGATTACAAGTAATTACTAGCGATTCTGTATGGGTGTTTTCAGGTAAAGATGCTAGTAAACCAATGAGCTTGCCAAATAAGCCAATGGGTAATGTAATAAGTCAGACGGGCAATGTCTTTAGTAGCCACGACTTAAGACGCTCATTCGCTGGCTATGCAGAAGCGGCAGGTGTGCCATTTAGCATTATTAAGAAATTACTTAATCACACAACATCCGCAACTGATGTGACGATGGGCTATCTGATAACTGAGAGTGAAACACTTGCTGAGAACATCAATCGAGTTGGTTCATTCATACATGCTAAGGCAACACAGAAAGATAATATCATTCAGCTACTCGCTAAGTAATAAACTAGTTATGCTAAGCCTAGCTCGACGGAGCGAAAAACCGGACACGTTCACCGGTTGGCTTGGTCTTTTATTGAACGAAGCCAGGGAACGAATGCATGAGGAAACTTTTCAATTTAAAGCAGTGGATGAACATTGAAGGAGCAGCTCAAAGATTAAGTTCCAGCTTGAATGAACCAGTTAATGAGAGAGATATATTCCAACTTTGTGCAGATAAACAATTAAAAATATCAGTTTTTTTCCCTGAAGTTGTAGCTAGTTACAGTCAAGGCAGGAAGTTTAGTCCTTGTTTTAAGGATAGTTTTATTAACGAGTTTGAAGATTGCCTTGAACTTGTTTATATGAAAAAGCATGAGATTGATGTTGTAGACCTCATTGATTTCGATATATCCAGCCTTGAGGACGGTGAATTAGAAGAGTTAATAGAAGAGTCTTACAATATTATTTACTCTTGGTACGATAAAGATACCAATACCGCAAGTTATGAAGAGGAATATATACTTGAAGGCCTACATGAGGTGATTTCAGATAAAAATCCACGATTTTTCCAATGGCTAAATGAGCTTGCATTAAATAATCCCAATTTTATTTATCTAGGCGATTGTCATACCGGACGTTTAACTTTTTATACTGTGGATGATTATGTAGAAGTAATATTTCAGCAAAAAAAGTTAGGGGACCTTAGATTAAATCCTTTAAAAGTATTTATTGATAATAACTATGGTCAGCGACGGCACCAAATGTATAACCCAAAGCTAAGTGAGTTATCTAATCTTTTAGTTATACAAACCAAGCATTTAATTGAGTTTGAACAATCACTACTGGATCTTGAGTATCAAAAAAACTTAGTGCCGACACCTTCATATATTGACCCTTTAAACACTTATTATGCGAAAGAGTTAGCTATAGCTATAGAAGCTCATACAGCTATATTTATTAATGGAGAGGGGAATAAGCACAAGGCCACAGGTGAGAGAGTTAAGACATGGGTGTCCGAACACTATCCGAACGAAAGTAAAAGCGGTGCATTTGTTGACAGAATATCTAGTGTTGTATTACCCAAAAAAACAACCTGACCCAGTAGGCCATTGTTTTTGTTGGTTTATGTCTGATTATAAACGAAAGGCTTACCCTTACCTTACCCTATAGCCTGATCACAATTAGATTTTAATTTCTATAAATTCATCCTCAAACCTAGCAACTCACATAGGCATTTTGCTTATCAGCTAGGCACTTGAGGATAGATGATGACCACCAAAGAAAGATTAGTTGATCCAGAACAAGCCGCAAACCATTTAAGTGTATCTGTACGCACACTCGCAAAGTGGAGAAGCACCGGCGAAAACAATATCCCATACTCGAAAATTGGTAGATGCGTACGGTATCGTCTCTCAGAACTTGATGCCTACATAGCAAAACATTCTCACAATGTGGGAGTGTAGCCATGAATAATGGATTAAAAGTATTAAACACAACGATCGCGGTTACTGATGACGGAATGTTTTCACTCGTTGATCTGCATAAAGCAACAAGCTTAAAGAAGCATGCGCCTAAAGAGTGGTTGAGACTAAAAATAACTCAAGCCGTTATCCAAGAATTAACCGAATTAAGAGGGGGTATTTCCCCCTTATCAACAGGCAAAGGAAAGGCTACATTCGTATGTAGAGAACTTGTTTATTCCTACGCCATGACGGTATCAGCACAGTTTGAAATTGAAGTTATCCGAGTATTCGATAAAGCGGCTCAAGCAAAACTAAGGCAAGCCGATTTACACGGCAAAGCTGAATGGCAACAAAACCGTGAACTTGGCAAGCTAACTCACCGACATAATACTGGCACGACAAAAGACTTTATATCCTACGCAACAGCACAAGGCAGTCAAGGCTACCAAAATAACGGTTACGCCATTATCGGGAAGATGATCAATACGGCAATGAGTATTGCTAGCCGTGAACAAATTGACGAGCAACAGCTTCACCTACTCGCTACAGCAGAGCTAATATGCGACCTAGCACTTGAGCGGGGTATGGCAGATGGATTGCCGTACAAGACTATATACAGGCAAGCCAAGCATGATGTTGAACTGTTTGCCTCCTTAGCTATGATAAAAGTAACAGGCAAAGAAAAAGCCCCGACCAGCGACCAAACCGAAAGGAGCTTATATAATGCAATTCAATAATACTTACTACCAGCACAACTGGCAAATACTATTGCAACAGGCGCAAGCATTAGCGGCTAGATTGCCTGATATGGGCTTAAATCCCGAAAAACTCGCATTACTACCACTTGATGACTTGCTAGGCGTGGCGGCTTTCCTAAAACGGAAAACTGCCGATCGTGAAGGGTGATGTATGGCAAGAAAGAAAAAACATACTCTACCCTTTGATACGCGAGGCGGTGTACTTGTTACATCGCTTAGATTGATTAACTCACCCATCTACCAAAGCCTGATACCGCAGGCAAAAGTATTAATGACGCAAATGCAAGTCCACTGGAGGAATGACAAGCTGGTGGACTATGGCATAAGGGAAGCGGCTGAAAAAATACCGTGTTCTGAAAAAACAGCAAGCAAGGCATTTAATCAACTTCAAGAACGAGGCTTTATTACGTGTATGGAGTATGCTTTTTTTAGTAGCAGAACACAAAGTAAGTCACGAAGTTGGCGCATTGAGTGGCTACCGTTTAACGACAGAGCGCCAGCTAATACATGGGAAAACTGGACGGATTAAAATTAACACTACCGTGGGAAATACGACTGCTCTGGCTATGCCACAAAGGTAAATACGACCGCTCTGGCATTTTAAGTTAAGGCCACAGAGGTAAAAACGACTGCTCTGTCACGAAGAATCAATGACTTAGCGAAAACCAAAACCGTCGTATATCCCACACACCTACATAACCACTACCTAGCCATTTAATTAACCAATGATGAAAGGATTAACTAACCATGAATAATGCAATGCAACGAAAAGACTTTGAACCAATACTGACAAAAGCAGAAATTAAACAATCTGCAATAACAGGCCAAGCATTGACGATGCAACGACAATTAGCATTAGTCATCTTAACCAAATCACGAACAGAACTTGAAGTGATGATGACTGACAGCCCCGTGACGATCACCAACCTGATGGAAATGGTAATGCGTACCCATGAACAATACAAAGCGGTTACAGAGGCATTGGAGATCGCAGAAGCTAGATTGATTAGCGTAGTTGACGCTGAACTGATTAAGCTAACGGGTAAAAGGACCTTGGTTTGAATACTGGCAGAGAAAATAGGTTGGCGATTATTTAGTGGTGATAAAACCAATAGTAATACGAACTCCTTGAGAGTGCCAAGGATAACCCAAGGGTAAAAACTAAATATTATGTACTCTAGACAAAGAAAAGTCACACAAATCACTAGAAAATCATTTGCTTGCGATTTTTTTTCTATTCATTCAGTATTAACTTAGTTGATAACAGCTAACATTCGAAAGGAAATGGATCTTATGGAAATAATCACTGGTGAGAGTGAACTCGAGCAGAAAAAAGACGTTATTCAAACCTGGCCAATTGATAGAGGGCTTAACCAGCAAAAAGACTTTATTCAAGCATGGCCAATCGAACGTCTAAGAAATATTACACTTGAAGAATATACCAATTTAGAAAGAAAGGATTCGTTTAGCTATTGGCTAGAAAGCTTGACTACTGATTCCGGAAGTATTTGGGGAGGGAGTGCCTATAAATTTGGAATTTTCAAACGTAGTAATACAGAAAGCCAATTAGAGAATGATAGATATTTAACCGATGGTGAATATTCATGGAGTAAAAAATACGGTTCTACAAGGGAGGAAGCTTTCAACACCATAAAGAAAATCGTTCTATCAATTGCTGAATCAAGTATGAAAGGAGAATTTGGCAATATAGACGGCCAAGATCTCGGCGACGTAGTTAAGTGGAAGATTGCTTTTTTATACAACACCTCTAAGTTAATACCTGTCTTCAAAAAAGATATATTGATTCGAGCGACATTAAACAAAGGGTTCGAAAATGCAGATAAAGAGCCAGTCAGTAGGCTGCAAGAACTATTAATTGCCACTAAACCGTCTGGAATTAATACATTAGCATTTGCAGAAGAAATATGGGAAACATTTAACCTTGAAAATTTTTATTACGTTATTGATAAATTCCTTAAGCAGGCCCAGACAACAAACTTAAAGAAAGTTGGATTTCCCAAGCATTACAAAAATTATGAGGTTAAGGTTAGTTTCGGGGCTGGTGTTACAGCACATGTACCTTGGATAGCTTTTTTGCAGAAGCCAAATACGGTCACTAACGGTATTTATCCGGTTTATCTTTACTACAAAGAAGTTAACAAATTGGTTTTGGCTTATGGTCTTAGTGAAACGAACTCAGCCAAGAGTAAATGGAAAAAGGAAGAGAGTCTCAGCTCTATAACAGACTGGTATAAGGATAACTTTGATTCTTCGCCACCTAGATATGGCACTTCATACATCAAGGCAGTTTATGATCTTAATGGCGATCTTGAACCTTCTAGTTTGCAGTACGATCTGTCTAAGCTGCTTGATGAATATGCTGAACAATCGTTTGAAGAAAGTGAGAAATCGTTTCAAATCATAGACAATACGAAAAATACTCGCAAAGTATGGATTATTGCTCCAGGGGAAGGAGCAAAGAAGTGGGAAGAGTTTTATAGCGAGGGTGTTATAGGACTAGGTTGGGAGCAGATCCCAGATCTCCAGCTTTTTAGCGACAGAGAGCAACTTACAGAAAAAATAATTTCAGAATATCCAGATGGTGGCACTCGGCAATACAATAATTCTCTGGCCCTGTGGGAGTTTGCCAAAGTAATGAAGGAAGGCGATATTCTCATCCCCAAAAGAGGAGTACGAGAATATTTAGGTTATGGCATTGTAACTTCAGATTACTACTACGATGATAAAGCGCCTGAATTTTCTCATAAGAGACGAGTCGAATGGAAGAAAAAGGGTGTTTGGAATGAAGAGGTTCATAACATCGTTACAAAAACACTCACGGATATTACAAAATATCCTGATTATGTTGATCGTATAAAGCGCTTAATCGGGGTAGAACAAAATCCAGGAATACCATCAAAAATTAATTATTGGTGGCTCAATGCTAATCCTAAGTATTGGAAAATTTCTGATTACACGGTAGGTCAAGAACAGTCATACACAACACATAATGAAAAGGGTCATAAGCGGAACAAGTTCGAATATTTTCAGGCGCTTAAACCCGGCGATTTGATCATCGGCTATGAGTCGAGTCCCACAAAGAGAGTAATGGCTATTTTTGAGGCTACAAAATCAGCTTATATTGATGAAGATGACGGCGAAGAAAAAATTTCATTTATTATTCAAAAATTCTTACCAGAACCAATCTCTTATTCAGAGTTGAAAGAGATGCCTGGATTAGCTGCTTCAGAAGTCATGAAAAATAATCAAGGAAGCCTTTTTAAGTTAACTAGAGATGAGTACAGCACAATCGTAGATAGTGAAATAGAAAACGATAACCCTGAATACACTATAGATAATGCGCTTCAAGATGTGTTTATTGGAGAGCAAGAGCTGACAGAGATCAATGACACACTTGAATACAAGAGAAATATTATTCTTCAAGGTCCACCTGGCACAGGTAAAACATATATAGCCAAACGTCTTGCCTTCTCCATAATGGGCGAGAAAGATGAGAGCAAAATTGAAATGGTTCAATTCCACCAATCATATAGCTATGAGGACTTCATACAGGGCTACAGACCTCAAGAAGATGGTAGTTTTGGTTTAAGTAATGGTGTTTTTTATCGCTTTTGTCTTCGTGCAGCCAAAGACCCTGACAGAAAGTATTTCTTTATCATTGATGAGATAAATCGCGGGAATCTGAGTAAAGTATTTGGAGAGTTAATGCTTTTGATTGAGAAAGACAAAAGAGGCCCTGATTATGCTGTTTCAATGACTTATGCGAAATCCAGTGAACCAAACTTTTATATTCCAGAAAATGTTTACATCATTGGAACTATGAATACTGCAGACAGATCATTGGCAGTTGTCGATTATGCTTTGAGACGAAGGTTTTCTTTCATAGATTTAATACCCTGCTTTAATCAAAAATTTAGGGACCACATGGTTGATCTAGGTGTTGATGAGGCCATAGCAGATAAGATAATTAGTAATATCACAGCTCTAAATGTCAGAATTTCAGAAGATAGAAATTTGGGGGCTGGATTTCAAATTGGGCACAGTTACTTCTCAAATATCTGGAATATGAATGGCGATGAATCCTGGTATCAACATGTCATCAATCATGAAATTGGTCCATTGATAAAGGAATACTGGTTCGATAATCCTGATAAAGTTAATTCAGAGCTCAGCATACTGCTTTCTTGAATATGAAAATTCCAATTCAGAATATTTATTATCTAATGACATATGCATGGGATAAGCTTGAGGAGGCTGAAACTTTAAACTTAAATCTTGATAGTTATCAAGATGCAGTGAACTTGTTTGGACGAGTATTGGTTTCTGGGTGCAACCATATTATAAAACGAGGTTTAGACAGATCTTATTTATCAACTGAGCAGGATTACAGTGGTGTAAAAGGTAAGTTGAATGTATACGAGAGCTTTAGCAGGCAACTGTTTAATCATGGCAAGACTAATTGCTCCTTTGATGAGTTTACAACAAATGTTTTACATAACAGAGTTCTTAAGTCGACTCTTAGGGTACTTGCTAATCTCAGTATTGTGGATCGAAAAATAAGGGATGAAGCTTGGCAATGTTTTCACAGATTCCGGGGCGTCGATGAAATAGAACCCAACCTCAGACTCTTTAGCCTTATTCATCTTCATCGAAATAACTCTTATTATGGTTTACCTCTGAATGTTGCTAAATTCCTTCTTGAGAATATCGTTCTTGATGAGACAGAAGGTCAAATGAAATTCAAAAATTTCGTCCGAGACGAAAAAGCCATGGCGGCATTATTTGAGGACTTTATTCGTAATTTCTATGCGAGAGAGCAGAATTACTACAAGGTGCGTAGAGAAGACATCAAATGGCAAGTAGAACCCTTGTTTGGAAGTGACTATTCATTGTTACCTAAAATGCAAACGGATATAACGCTTGAGTCAGCATCGCATAAATTGATAATTGATACCAAGTATTATTCAAAAACTACTGGTGAATACTATGGGTCTGAGAAATTACACTCTACCAATCTATATCAACTGCATGCTTACTTAACTAATATCGAAAAAGATATATCAAACGCTAGAAATTCAGATTGTGATGGTATGCTCTTATATCCAAAAATCAGTAAAGATTATGATGAGACCTATAGGGTTGGAAATCATACGATTCGAGTTAAGACGATAGATTTAAGTAAAGAGTGGCGAGAAATTGAAACTGAGTTGTTATATTCAGTTAATTTTTATTCAAAACACTCGCTGTCTAATTTAGCTACTTAATTGATTAGTACGAGTTAATAAAAAACTAGTTGAATCAGAATATATCCATATTAATAAGGCTGAAATAAGCTTAAATGCACATGACAAACTTTTATGACACAAATGCCCAACAATTCTTTGATACTACAGTCGATGTAGCAATGGACGCTCTGTATGCCAAATTTACACCATTGCTCGCTGCTGGTGGGCGCGTATTGGACTTGGGCTGTGGGTCAGGTCGTGATAGCAAATACTTCATCAATAATGGCTACAAAGTTACGGCGTTTGAACCATCGGTAGAATTAGCAAAACTCGCTAGTGACCATCTTGGCCATAACGTCGTTGTTCAAACCGCTCAACAAATTGATGATATCGATACCTATGATGGTATATGGGCCTGTGCTTCTTTATTACATGTCCCTTTGGATGATATGGCCGACGTATTTCAACGATTAGCTAACTCACTAAAAAACGGTGGTGTTATCTATTGCTCATTTAAACTAGGTGATGGTGAAGTAGAGCGAAATGGCCGTGTATTTACTGATATGAACCAAATCGATTTTTATGAATTACTAGAGCAAGTAATAACGCTAAAGATCATCTCGATCTGGGTCTCTGCAGATCTGAGGGCTGGACGTGAAGATGAAGAGTGGTTTAATGTTCTTCTGAAGAAAGTTTAAAAGTATCTGATCATGGATGATTTTACAGATGAGGATTATTGGAAAGGAATTATTCTATATGGTCTTAATGCTGCGACTTATAAAATGGCATTGGCAAGATGTTTACTTGATTTTTCACAGCAAGGTCAGACCCATGTTGAATGGGGTGATTTATCAGAAAAATATCTAGCCCTATATTTAGACCGCTTAGAAAAAATAAATAGACCTCAGCAAGGTAATTCCACCAGACTGACAAAAATGGAACGTTACGTCAGAGGTATTAAAATCGGAAATATTACTCAACCACAAGCATTAGACCTTGTTGCTCAAGAAGCATTTGTTGATGTGATCCCAAGATTTCAGAACATCGGTTCTAATACGACTATAGCTGCAGGTCGATTCTACGAGATTGATTTCGGCAAACAACTAATATTCACAGATTCCATGATGAGGCTCGGTGAAAATAAGACTGTCGCGCTCTATGAGGAGATTGATGCTCGATGGGGACTACTTGAAGGGGCATTCCAAATTAGTCAGTCCCAAGAACAATTACAACTAACCAATGACATTCGAGATATATATCTTATAAGCGGGACAGAACGAACACCTCTTACTCAAAATATTCCATTCTTACAAGGGTATCAAAGTAATAGCTGTTTCTATTGTGGCGGTGAATTGAATGCAGACATACACGTTGATCATGTATTACCCAGACAGGTTATACACCATGATCATATTTGGAACTTGGTGCTAGCCCATGCCATATGCAATTTAAGTAAAAGCGATAAGCTTGTGGGTGAGACATTTATTCAAAAACTTGAATTTAGAAATGAAAATATCATGGGGAGCAATCATCCATGGAGAGCAAGAATTGCAGCGGAATTAGGAAATACGCCAACTAAACGTAAACAATCACTCCGAAGGCATTATGAAAATGTAAAAACAATACTTGGACGAAATTATTGGGGGGGAAGTGAAGGTTATGATCCATCAACAGATCCTTTTTACCAGCGATTGATCACGAAGATAAATAATAAGTGAACGAAGATATTTTTATTCACGATTGCTAATAAGTTAGCAGTAAAAGGTAAGTGCAATGCAACTTGGTAAAGTATAAGTCGAAAGAACAAGGTAATAAAAAAACCATAATTTATTATCCTTTTAGCCATGGTCTAGTTCTGAAATATTAGATAATATGCTGAGAGGAATTTTAGCAGAGTACATTGTTGTTACTTTTTAGAGAAAAGTTATTGAAGCCACTGTTGTCGGCAAGGAGGTCACGTTGAACGGTGTACCGATTGGGCAAGACATTCAATCAAAAAAATTAATTCTTATTAGTGAGCTTGATAGAAACACTCAGAGAGGCTTGAAGTGTCAGTGTGAGTGCGTGAACTGTGGAACACAGTTAATTGCACGCATGGGTAATATAAATGTACATCATTTTGCTCACCGGAACAGCGATACCTATACAAAACATTGCGATGAAACCGCAATCCATTTATTAACTAAAGAAATCATTATTCGACGGAAGATGGTATTTCTACCTCTTCATGAAGTTAAAATTAGTAGACAATCCATATTGGGTGAAGAGGTTAGTGGAATTGCCAATACCCTAGGTGATGTAATACCCATAATTGCTCCAATAGCAGAATTGACAGTGGTAGCCAGTCGAATTAAACCTGATATATTGACTGCATTTGAGTGGAACGGTGAACAACATAAGCTGGCTATCGAAGTGGCCGTTACGCATTTCGTAGATGATGAAAAGAAAGAAAAATCGGCTTTGTCTGACATAAATATGGTTGAAGTTGATATGTCAGGTCTTCTCACAATAAAAGAACTGACAATAGAAAGCATTGAAGCTGCTTTGGATAATAAAAAAAAGTGGAAATGGATCTATAAAAGTCCAATCTGGACAGTACCAGTAAAACAAGAAGCAAACCATGTAGCTGTTCTACAGCTACATGAGCGTAACGCATGCATCAGTGATTGGGTTGAACGTGTAAGAAAATACTATATGTCTAAATGCCAAATGGCGTTATATCCATATAATTATCCTGAATCAGTAAATTATCCGGACTATCTCATAGCTGATAGGAAAGTTGCGAGATTAACTGATCTTCCAGACAAGCCAACGATAGGTGGAATATTACCATTAGCAAGTATAGGCAAATTAAATAATGGCTCAATCGAACTAAAATTTATCCACAAAGACGAAATATTCTCAATCCCACTAATACTAGGAAACCAAGAATTAACGGAAGGCGAACAATCCGAGACGCACTTAATACTCATGCCACAACAACGACGAGAAGGAGTGTTACCCGAACCAGAACTGCTTGAAAAGGTGATTTATTGGGGACACAATAAGAGAGCAAAAGAGTATATAGATCTAGTTGAAGATTTAATAATTCAAGCTCAAAAAAAGCACGAACACGCCAGCGAGTTTAATGCTGGCAATGATATAAGAGAACAGATTAAAGAGTTTGAGGATTACAGGACGGGCGTGAAGCTACCAATAGCTAGCAATCGTGCCGATATCAAAGATAGAGCAAGACACTATTGGGTGGAAATGAAGAGAAAGGGGATTCCTGTAGACAAGATCCTTCAGGAGGTTGAAGATGGGTGGATCTTTGGCTGTGACAATGAATGGCAGGTGCTTGTTATGTATATACTCTGTCAGACTAGCGGTGCCCATGCCAGAGCAGAGACCGTTTATATAACATTAAAAGTAGAATTGAAATTCTATTGCCTATGGCCTATTGATCAGCTTAGAAGAAAACGAGAAACACTCAAGAAAATGAATTATGACATTAACTTATTGCCAGATCCGTTAATGGTTCTAACACGTTATTTCGATATTTTGGCGAATGAGCGAGTCTTAATGCTTTCAATTAATCATGGTTATGAAAAAAGATTTATTTGTGGTCAGAGCTTCCAAGATAAACAGAATTAACTAAGATAATGATTAAAAATGATTTACTACCTATGCATGCTCAATGGAAACAATACGGTACAACGCTGAGGTATACCTACTAGTATTGATTACTTGGCAGGTATTTTCAGGTGGGGTGACAGTTGTTCAAAGAAGCATGGGAAATGCCAAACGGTAATTACACTATGCCAGTAATACCACGGCCCTTTCATTTTGCAGATAATGAGGATATTAAACAAAAGGCAATTTATCGAGTGTCATACCTAGCGAAGCCTAGAGGGAAAGGCTACCGACCAGCACAGACTAAAGACTTTCAATGCTCACGAATGAGATCTCCAGCGCGAGGCTAAACATTAGAACCTTATAAGGAAGAGCTAGCAGATTAGAAGAGCGTCTTCGCAAGTTCAAATTGCTTATTATATATGGATCTGTAGCTTGCAGAAATTGTCGTGATAGTTCTCAATTTGTTGACATTTATCTTGTCGTTGTCTTTTTCCATAGTGGGAATATCAATGAGTCTTATTGATTCGCCACTAGAAATTACTACCTCACTGCTCATCGTAAAAACAACGGCAGATTGAAGTCGATAACCAAATACGCTGAGTACTAGCTAGTCGAATATGCAAGTATTGCCAGGTTCAAGTTGTTCTCCATCAAAAAAAACTGAGATGGACTTTATGAAGGCAGGTCCTAACCCGTCATTTTTTAAGTCAACAGCGTAAAATGTGCCGTTAACAAATAGATGAGAATTTAGTGTCAAATGGGGTCTAGTCGATAGTCTGTTGTGTTTTCTAGTTAAGTAGCCCTGCCATAATGTAAGACTGAGAGCACACAATGATAGTGTGGTCGAAAGCAAGTAGTCTGATGAGAGAATAGAATTTACAGTAGGCCCCCAAGGAACAATAATTCCCCCAATGATTACGCCTAATGCCACGCAAGTAACACCTATAATAATCTTCACCATGTTAATTCCTTGTATATATGATGATTTTGCTAAATATTAACATGTATTAACTATTTTTCAGTATTAGCGAGTATATCGATCAGATACATGTCTACTATGGATATGTAACCTATCGTCGGTGGTATAGTTTCTAGATTGAAGTTCGCTTCTCGCATTATTATCACTGATAGCTATGACAGTCTTCCTTCTTCGCTTCAATACGATGTAGCCAAGCAAGACGCAGGCAAAGATAATTGCGGTATAGATGGCATAATTCATAAAGCTGATTCTCAATATTATTGATGGAAGTGTTGCCTTGACTAGATAGCTAGAGACTATATTATTCCATAACTGTGAACTTAGAGAGGCTTCAAGCTTTATTGGGTTATTTTTTGAAGCCTATTAAGACGAAATTTATCTGTGAACAAGGTCAAGATAGAGTCAAGGGCATGGGGTTAATCTGGGATGTTTTTTCTTATTATTTTCGATGCTTTCTGACTGATGCTATAGGCTATAGCAATATATTCATATCGAAAGTAGACCTTTTTAAGCATAGTAGGTAGGGCCTATAGATCTTAAGCTAGGTGTGTAGGTTGCAGCATTCATAATCAAAACACACTGTTAGAGAGTACAAAATATGAAACTAGCAAAACCACAACATGAAGCTTTCGCGCAATTTTTCGAGGAACCAACACGAGAAAAGCTGCGAGCGCTTGTGCAACAAAATATTGGTGAAACTGACTACTTAGATTTCAAGGCTGAATGGCCTGAACTGGTCAAAGTATCAAAGCATATTCTTGCTTTGGCAAATAGTGGTGGAGGCGTTCTTGTTATTGGCCTTAGTCAAACTGATAAAGGCACTATTGAAGCTACAGGTTTGGCTGAATTTAGAGATAAGGTTGATATAGTAAAAATCACAAATAAATATATTCCAACAAATGTGATTTTTGAAGTATTTGATTTTTCCTACACAGAATCTGAGTATCCATCCATTAAAGGAAAATTATTTCAAGTTGTTCTTGTTGAATATGCTGAAAACATTTTACCTCTTCTATCGCTTAGAGAAGGAAACGGAATTAAGTCACATGTTGCTTATATTAGACAAGGCACAGAATCAACTGAGGCTAATCACGATCAACTTGAACACTTAATTAACTTGAGAATTGAGAGTGGATACTCATCTAGTCATACTCTTGATCTAAAAGGGCATTTAGATCAGTTGCAAGTATTATATAAAACCAGAAAAGTTGAAGACCCTTTTCGTACATCATCATCAATATTTATGGAAAATTTTTTTGGCGACCCACTAACAGAGTACTATCAGTATATAGAAGATATGATTTCATCTAAGAAGCTTCGCATCAATAAGGAACTAGATACTTGATTTCTAACAAAGTGCTCGTTCGGATGTAAATCTTAGTCGTTGCTCATGTTATTAAAGTTACCGCTTTTGAGAACGTTATCTGTGAGTTCTCCATTCAACACTCGTCGGTCTATTAGATCTTCCTAAATCACCGATAAACAAGTCGATGGAGTTATAAGTTATTGTTTTTTTATTGGTTATCGGCTTACTGAAAATAATTGTCAGCAATAAATATAAAAATTAGGGAGTTTTACTCCCCCTTTACAACTAATCATTTGATTGTCTTACATGACGATGCTAAATACAAATTGAGGCGCCTATGAATAAAGAGAAAATGCTAGAAAGATTGGTTGAAAATGGCTTTGATTTTCTCAATAAGGCTATCGGTGAATTGGAGGACTACCCCAAATTCTCCGTGATACATTTTCATGCCGCTGTCGAATTGTTTCTGAAAGCAAGGCTAATGGAAGAGCACTGGTCACTAGTAATATCAAACAGGCAAGATCCGGACTGGAGCAAATTTATATCTGGAAATTTTCAGTCGATATCCTTAGATGGCGCTGCTGATAGACTTGAAAAGGTAGTCAGAAGCGGTTTAACCAAGGCAGAATTAACATCATTTCGAGACATAACTAAACATAGAAATAAAGTTGTTCACTTTTTTCATGAGGCGCATTCTGCTGAAGAAAATAGAGAACAAGTTAGAGATATTGTTAAACAGCAATTAACAGCGTGGTACTTTCTTCATCATATTTTAACTAAGCGTTGGGATGATGTTTTTTCTAAATGGAGCACAACTCTTTTTGAGATCGACAGAAAGTTAAGATCTCTTCATACATTCCTCCAGGTGGTCTTTGATCAAATAAAGTCAAAAATAGATACAGAAAAAGCTAAAGGTGAATTATTTCAGTGTTGCCCGTCATGTGGTTTTGAGGCTCAACATCACGAATCAGTTCACAAAGAAGTTTATGAAGCAAACTGTCGAGTTTGCGACCTTTCTGAGAAGGCACTTAAAATTATTTGTTCGAGTTGTGATGGAGTAATAACCTTTATCAGTGAAGGGTTCGGAAGTTGTGATAATTGTAAGAAGAGATTTGAACCTGATGATCTGGCAGACGAACTTAATGATAAAGTGGATTCTTATCTAGCGGTTAAGGATGGTGATAGTTATTCGGATTTTGGACATTGTAGTGATTGTGACGGTTATCATACTGTAGTGCGTTTAGGAGTAGATTCTTACATATGTACTAGTTGCTTCCTTACGCTTGAATCGCTTCAATGCTGCGGGTGGTGCAACGAACTGAATACTGGAGATATGGAAGATAGTTTATGGGGAGGTTGCAACCATTGTGATGGTCGGGAAGGTTGGGACAGAGATGATTGAACAAATCTGTTAATAGCAAACGCATCCTTTGCTCAAAATTCTATATATATATTTGAAAGGCCAAGTAACGAAATAGAAAATTCAAACATATATTTAGTTTCTGTAGATGATATTGAGAAGAATGAAAAATTATGACTAAAAATGCATAATAAAGCATTGCAGCGACAAACCGTTAAATGCGGTGTAACAGCAATGACCATTTATGGAGAAAATCAGAATTTCGAGTATCGGAGAATATTTGATGTATAACCTATTAGTATCAGGGAGGGAAGAGGCATGGGATTCATCTTCACTCTTGCTTGAAGTTGGGCGTTGTGTTCGCGAGTACACGGATAAAGAAATTACTGCTCAATTTGGAGCGTTTACTCAAGAACAAGTAGATTTGATTCGACGCTTACCGTGTATTTTTGCTTACGAGTCGTACCGTAAGAAAGATCCAAAGTATGGAATTATTAAAGACATTACTAGTAGACAAGGAAATGTGAAAATTGAATTTAAAATTATTGAGCTAGAGATTTTCCTTGCTCACCAAGACATAATGGAAATGCTTTTTGAACTAGATATATCTGACTTGGAAATGAACCGCAGCCATTGGGCAATAAAAGATGTTAATTTACCTAAAGAGTTACGGGCTAAAAATATTATTTTGCCTCATTGGACTCGAAGTGAACCTAAAGCTGTTGATATCACCAAGCATATGTTTGATGTTGCTTTCTCATTCCCTGGTGAAGTTAGAGAATACGTAGAATCTATTGCTTATGAAGTCGAGCGTGTGCTTGGCCCGCACGCATATTTTTATGATAACAATTATAAAGCGCAACTAGCTCGACCTTCTTTAGATACTTTATTGCAAGACGTATATGTACGTCGATCTAAGCTCATTGTTGTGTTTCTATGCGGAAAATATCAAGACAAAGAATGGTGTGGAATTGAGTTTAGGGCAATTAAAGAAATTATTATGAGCCGAGAACATGAAAAGGTAATGTTTGTGAAAATGGATGATGGGCAAGTAGATGGTGTATTTAAAACAGATGGTTATATTGATGGTAGGAGTCATACTCCGCAAGAATTAGCTGCCTTCATTCGAGAGCGGGTATTGTTGCTGTCCTAGCAAGCAGGATACTCTCACTCCAACCGCATTAAATACGGCTTACATTGGGTCTTCTAAAAGCGACGGGTTTTTAATTATTGATTAATTAGGAAGGCTCTGTTGATGAATTAACGGCTGTATTTTATTTCAATGATAATTAGATACTAATTCCTTTATTACTTTTGAATATGCCAATGGAATGAAACTTCGCCTTATCAAATCGTGAAAAGGGATGCCATGGTTACAATTAAGTTAGGCTGGGGTCGAAATAGTTCAAATAGACTGATACATATTTCTAATGCAGATAATGGAAAAAGTTGCAATTGCATCTGTCCTGATTGCTTTACACCTCTTGTAGCAAGACAGGGAAAAAAAGTTGCGTGGCACTTTGCTCATTCAGTCCCAGTAGAATGCACCGGTGAATCTGTATTACATAAAGTTGCCAAGCAAATAATTATCGATGCTGTCGGTTTAGATAACTCATTTCTAATACCAGAATCAGCGAAGACCTTATGTCAATATGACATGATAGGTCATCCGCAGTATGAATCTTGGGACATACCTGAATACTTAAGTACGATCACTGCTGCAAAAGAGGAGGTAACGTTACCTACTAACCAAATTGCCGATCTGTTAATAGAAATAAAAAATAGCTCTAGAGCCTTAGCTATTGAAATTTACGTTACTCATAAGAAATCAGAAGATGATATAGATAAATATACCTTTCTTGAGCAAGATTGTTTGGAAATTGACTTGGCTGATGTTGACTGGTTAGCAAGCGAAGATACGATTAAACAAGCAGTGCTTTTCACAAGTAAACGCTATTGGTTATTCCATGGTATACAAGTTGAACGTAAGAAAAAGCTTCAAAACCTGATAACAATTACTAATAAGCAATATATTGAGCAATTAGATAGTCTCATCCTACCTATTCTTGAGAGTAAAGATTTAAGTCGATTGGACATAACTTGGAAAGAAATAAGTTCATCTGTTTCAGGAGAGAACTCTTTTGGTAAAAATTTTGTTGGTAAGGCAACTAAAAAACCGAGACTTACTCGGATAAACCTTGATGACAATATAAATAAAATTGGAGACGGATGGCTTACGAATGGGCTAGTAGAAGAAAAAGTTAAGGTAAATGTTTGTTTTATTATCCAAGGGAGGCCAAGACCAAGACCACAAAGATCATTTGATAACCCCCTATTGGTCATCGAATATTATCCTCTGGACAGTGAATTTGAACCAACTTGGATGTATATATCGAAATGGCAAAAAAAACTTAAAAAAATGGCTCAAGAAGATCTTCAAACACAGCTCCAAGAAGATGAAAAAAGATATACGCGATTTATGGAATATGCCACTAATTTTTCTAGATTAAGGGACCAAGATAGACTAAATCTATTGTCAAATGAGTTAGAGATAAATCCTCCAGGTAATCCAGGTCAATATCTTGAACACTGGAATACAACATGGCATGTATGGAAAACCCTCGTTTGGAAGTATAAAATTTTAAAAAAACGAGGAAGTACAATAAATGTCGGGAATATCTCTGAAGATAAGTGGTTAGCAGAAATGCTGCTTTGGCCCACTGATGAACAATCAAGGAAGACTAGAGCAACAAATATTTGGTTCTGGTTTCATAAGCAATTAGAGCCAGCTGGAATTATGGAGCATAGTGGTAATCAATATTTTTCTATTTCATCAGAATTACCTTTATCATTTATCCCATGGAAAAAACTTAATTAACAGTTTAAGAAGCTACACATTAGTACTTATTCATAATACCTAAAATCTATAATGTTTTCTTCAAATACACGAATAATCAATTAATTTCCCTTATAAGGGAATGAAAAAATATTGGTTGTTGCTATTGTCTTTTTTCGAGAAGCTATCCCCATCATTTTGACAAATTAATGGGGAAAGAATCACGACCGAACATAAACTTTTAACATCTACTCAAGCGGCAAAATATCTTTGTGTAAGCAAAGCTTTTCTAGAAAGAGATCGCTGGGCCGATGCACGTATTCCATTCATCAAGATTGGTAGTAGAGCCGTTCGGTATCGAGAATCTGATCTCGATACTTTTGTTGAGCAACAAGTGAGATATTCAACATCAGAAGTTACTGTAAAGGAAGCTATCTAATGTCCAATATCCCAGACAAAAAAATGTTCTACTCTACAAATCCTTTATAAGAGCGTTCTCATCAATACCAGCCTTATAAGAGAGTCCGTACCCTCTTATAAGATATTTTCCCTTATAAGGGCGTCAACTAATGTTTCATTGTGCCAAAACAATCAAATGGAGATAAAATGAATGCTTTTCATAAAGGGGGGGGAGGGTAACCAAATGGGTGATGCTACGGGATGCCCTCACCAAATAACATTAGTACAAAAATACCACCTGTTTAACCCATGACTAATGACTTGATGCCTGAGCCTTTAGAGGAATGGTTAAGTGATGTAAGTCATCGAATGCAAACACCGGCTGATTTTGCCACAGTTTAAGCGATAGTAGTTTTTGGACCTGTAATTGGATCTGGTTGTGCCATTAGACCTAAGAACGTTGATAATTGGGAAGTTATTCTAAATATCTGGGACTTGTATTGGTCAATCCTCTGTAATACTTAAAACGCCGAGTATGCAAGAAGTAATTTTACTTCTTGATAGATTACAGACGGAATATGGCAAGGTGTATGAGCGAGAGAAAGAAAGCACAATCTGCTGCCGATGAATTTATCAGTGAAACAATGCTTAGAGATATGGAAAAGCAGATGAGATATGCACTAACCAAAAAAGGTAAAACACCCCAAGAGAAATCAGATGAAGTCGCTTTTTTACGTGCGGAATATGCCACTTTAAAATCAGAAAAAAAGAAGGGCCTACACGTCGATTATTTAAGACGAATGAATCTAATATTCAAAGTATGACCCGAATTACAAAATCAAAATCAAAATCAAAATGAACGTGGGCTATTAGTATTTAGAGATGAATTACTGGACTATTAATCAGATGGGACAAAGACGACCGCTCCGATGAACGAGCATATTATCTAGAAGGGTGGAATGGAAATGGAAGCTATACCGATTCAAAAATTGGTCGGGATTTAACTGATGCGGAAAATATCTGTACAAGTCTCCTAGGAGGAATACAGCCAGATAAGCTCAGGCGTTCTCTGTATCAGGCACTGAAAGGTAATAATGATGGCTTAATGCAACGTCTACAGCTTGCGGTATGGCCTGACGTGCCAAATAACTGGCAATTAATTGATACTGTACCTGATAAAGGACAAAAACAATGTGCTTATGACTTACTGGCAACACTAGCAGATATAGATCTTATACAAGCTAGGGCAACACAAGGCGAATGTGACGATAGACCCTATTTTAAATTTAATAATGAAGCGCAAACCATATTTAATGATTGGCTGACTCATTTACAAACAGTCAAAATTGAACATGAGGATAATCCTTTGATGGTTGCACACTTTGGCAAGTTTCGATTACTAATGCCAAGCCTTGCTTTGATATTTCATTGTATTGATAGAGCAGATGGTACTGTTAGCGCTGATGTAACGGCCAAATCAGCTCGCGTGGTGTGAGATTTTCCTAGATAGTCATGCAAGACGGATCTAAGCAATGGCAGAGAGCCCAGAACATGAAGCTGCTGTAAGATTATCTAAAAAGATTAAAGCCAAACAGATAGCAGGTCCATTTACAGCAAAGATTATTTACGATAAAGGCTGGCATAGGTTAAAAGATCGACAAGAAGTAGAGGTCGCATGTAATATTTTGATCGAGGAAAACTGGTTAAATATGGAAATAAAACCAGTATCAGGTATGCGAGGTCGACCACCTGCACTAGAATATTGAATAAATCCATATTTCTTATGAAAAGGTAACAAGTAACAACCAGCTAAAACTGCTAAAACAATTTAGCATTTTAGCTGGTGTGTACTATGCGTATTTTGAAGATAAAAACATAATATCTAAAACATATTTGAAAGCAAGTTTCGATATAGCCTGACCGTCCGTTTGGTGTTGTGGATTCAACCAGTCTAAAGCTTTGCTAAACGGCGGCGATTAACCGTCCGCTTTTCAGCAACTTGTTAACTCTTTCTTCGATATTTTTCAATTCAGCCGAGATCTCTTCCTCAGACGGGCAATCAAACATCATCAGACTACACTCAGCTATTTGAGATTCCTTCAATAAACCACAGTTTGAAAATAACTCAAGCATATTAAGATCTTTACAGACTAATGCATAGCAAAAAACAAATGAAATGTCATATTTAGAAAGTTGGGAAAGTAAATACTTTTCATATTTATTTTTTCTTCTCGCGCCAGAGATATGGGAAAGAATAAAATTTATCTTCCTGATATATAGACTTATTTCTTCACTATATCTCTGATTAGCAGCTTCCCATGCATGCTCGTAGTAATATTCTCGGTGAGCAAAATCAGCTTTGTAAAAAGATACGCTACCCGCATCCCTTAATGCCTTTTTTACTTCGTTAGATTCATTGTCCAGTCCACCAAGCACACCTTTTAGAAACTCCCATTTCTGCTCCCAGGTTTGGCGTGCATTGATTCCATCTATAAATGATTTTTTACTGTAGTTATTTCCATCAGTAACGTCTGAATTTATCGCATTAACTATTTTATTGAGATTGGTGTTACTGATTATGTTTGGATTTGTACATAATATTTTCCTCGCCATGTGTGCCGATCGACTTTTCAGCTCATCAAAAAAAGCGGCTGTTGAAGCCTTGGCAACGGATTCATTAACTGCTTTGTCGCTACTCTCATTTAGAGTAACGATTATCCTTGCCTGCAAGCTTTCGGTAGCCTTATAAAACACGTCTTCTTCATGCTGGATGGCAAATTGGGTGCGAGTGAGATGAAGAGAAATAGCAACAGCAACAAACGCCATAGCTCCATATACGCCACCAATATAGGAACCAAATGCAGCCCAGTCAGAAATGTCGTCTGATAGACCATGTGGAAAATTAAATAAATAAAGGGCCAAAGGCACGATAGCAGCTATAGCAACTAGAGATAATATGGTTTTTGCACTTCTCATGTGGTCTCTCAATTTCCTTGCGAGGATACGGTGCCGAAGCTTAACGGTCATCTTTCAAGTTAATAGTATGATTAACACCCTTCGGTCCGTTAAACATTTTTTAGTTTTATGGGTGAAATTTGATCTTTCACAACATATTATAGTGTTAGCCCGCTCCCTTGGTCGATAGAAAAATAAAACGGGAATTAGTATCCGTATATCGTTCTTTGTAATTACCACTTTTTACCTATTAATTAATCGATTAAAGATTGGATAGAGATATTTTACGAGGGTAATATTCAGGCCCATTGTGAAAAAATAAGATTTTATCCACAGTCTGCTGTGGGTCGAGAAGCTACCTTTGAAACACTCGTCGCTAACGTGCCAGAAGCGCTCATTGGTTTAACCCCTTTGTAACGGTCCACATTGCTGCGAAGCAGCGCTTTTAGTGCTCCAGCACGAAGTACATTCGATGATAAATTTCTTAGCTTTGTGATTAAGCAAAAACTAAACTGCAAACGTGGAAAGTAAGGGCGGTTACTAAACAAGCAACAACAATACCTTTATCAAAGTTAGCAGCTGCATTTTTGGCAGACAGCGCTGTTAATAAAATACTTACATTGACACCTGTAACTGACAATGCAATTACTGTTGAGTAATTTGTGAAAAAGTACCATGTGGTAAGGCCTGAGTTTACTAGACACTTTTCTGATTCTGAAAAT
>TARA_R110001592_G_scaffold69149_1_pt1 | contig 27217 bp, 17 predicted proteins | sample TARA_R110001592 | Tara Oceans TARA_R110001592 (sample SAMEA4398387) | marine metagenome | biome: Polar Biome; feature: [SRF] surface water layer (ENVO:00010504); material: water (ENVO:00002006), including particulate matter (ENVO:01000060) such as... | depth 5 m | reverse complement strand
TTGATATTAACATCATCGACTTGCAAAGCAGTTAAAGTACCAACAGATGTCAATGAAGAACCAACAACGCTCGAACCAAGAGCAGTAGCACTTAATACTTCTACATCTTCGACCTTATAGACCATGTTTTCAGCAATATTGAATCCATCATCTCTAATCTGAGCAACTTCAGCCGCATCGATGTAGAAGGACATAAATGCTGCATCAGCACCAGAGCCGGCAGTCAAACTTTGGAATCTGATTTCTTCCGCAGATTTGTTCGAGCCGCCATTCAATACTTCTATTTTCAAAGCTTCAGTTGCACTAGTACCCATAGAGAAACTAACGTCAGCATTGTTTTGATCGTCAAAGATTGTTAAATCTCCACCGGTCAAAGAAGTAATTGCCTGAGCCGCATCAACAGCAAGAACACCAGATGTTGGAGTTAATCCTGTTCCACCAAGCTTAGTAGCTATGTTATCAATAGTAATTTTCTTACTTGGATCATCAGTTTCACTCTGTTGAGACATTGCAAACGTATCACCAGAAGCGATCGCTGTAACTGCTCCAAGACTGTCGATATCTAATTGAAAGTCTAAAACACTTTTAACAATACCATTACTAGCAGTTGAAACACCAGCTGATGAAAACTGAGTGAAGCTAATAGCTGTACCAGTAGCAGCGTTGTTTGCTGGAAGTGCACTATCAGAGCTCATTACGAAACCGACATCAGCATTTGCAGCGCCATCAACGACAAAGAAGAAACATCCAGCGGACAATTCAGCGTTACCGTTTTCTGCGTTACCGTCAGCGTCAATAGCACGTGTTAAAACCTGAGCAGCTGCGTCTGTTGCAGCTATAAGACTTACACTTGGTCCGGATCCACCATCACCCATAGTATCAGTACCACGAGTAATATTATTTGCTAAACCGGCTTGACCAGTTGCAGTAGTTAGATCACCCGAACCACCGCCAGTTACGCCAGAAAGACTTCCTAACAAAGTTCTTACAGCAGTCGCAACCTGAGTCGCGGTTTGACCTTGTGTTCCAATATCAGCAGCATTCGTACTAAAAGCAGTATCAGAAGAACCTGTACCGTCACGGAATGTAACAGTCTGCTCAGAACCAGAACCGATTGTGATCTTGAGTGTCTCGTTGTTGGCTGGTATACCGGCATCGAAGCCTAATGATAAGACAGCAGCTGCTAAAGCTGTACCGCGAGTAGTTACTGAGTAAATACCGTTAGTTGCGCTTTGAGACTGGTCTTTTAACAAGACTCTGTCACCTACTAGTAGGTCACGGCCGTCAATTTGTTCTACACCTGTAGCATCTTTTGTGATTGTTCCACCAGAACCACCAGAACCAGCAGCGTAAGTGTGTGATTTACCGGCGCCAGCTGTAACTAGATTTCCAGTTGAAGCAACTTTTACCGATTGCTTTACTGATAATCCCTGTGCAACAGAATCGACATAAGCTTTAATAGAAGCCTGTGATGCCAGCTTAGTAGCAGAGTTGGAAGACATGTTGTTCTCGTTTAAGAACGCAGATCCTTCGATGTCACCATCTAATTGGATTTCTACGGTACCATCACCGAGCTCGAGCTTCTTGTTTTGTGTGTCAAAATTTATGTATGATTCCTGTATACCAGTACCCACACTAAATCTAAAGGCTGAAGCATCTGCGGTGTGTCCTAGGGACCCACTAATCTGCGCTAGCCTTAATTGTGTTTTTATAGCCATTTTTTTCTCCAAAAATGATTGCTTTATTGTATTGTTGATTACTTAACAAAACACACTAAAATTAAACTAGAGCTGAACACCTCGTACACGTATAGTATACATTTGCGGCGCCGTAGAATTTACGGCTTTTTAAGTGCTCTATACTTTTATAAATATGTCGAAACAAACTAAAAAACGGAAAGAAATTAATCTAATTTCTATATAAAATTTTCTTAAGATTTCTGACATGGTTGTCATATACCGCACACTCTGACCCTGTGAATTCTATGGCGTATATTACGCCTTTTTTTTCTGGGTCTTCATACTCAAACATGAACTGGCCATTATTGTCGCGATAGGCGTTGCTTAGCTTAAGCCCTTTCATCATTAAATATGCAGCGATTGATAGGTCAGACGTTTTGTAAAGATTCATATATTTTCCTTTATTATCTCTTTAACTTAATTATGCTGCGGCTTTTAGTTTGCACAATTAATCGTTGTTTCGAAACTAAAATACTATGATTTGTATAGTATCATCAAGGAATAATTCAAATTTAAATTTTATCGAACCGGTGGAGAACAGGGTGTAGTCGTGGCTCGAGCCTGATCTCATAGAAACGCCGTTATAAAAAACGTCAATTAAATTAGGGTTATAGTCAACGTTAGAAAAATTAAGTCCATGGCAGTCAAAGCTACTTTCGGATGAATGGCTGCCAGTCACGTCAAAGAAAGCTTTTGTTCTCGATGTTGATACTTTTATCTGTCGCGGGCTAGCTGTTGTTATCGTAATTCCGTCACCGGCGGTGATTACTCTAGCATTTGTTAATGACGCGTTATCGGAAGCCAAAACAAAATTCGACGTTAATTCAGATCCAGTGAGTGTTGCGACAATCCCGTCATTTACTGCAATTGAGTCAGATGTGACGTTAATTCCAGTTCCAGCACCAATATTAACCGTTGCAGGTCCGGAAGTAGCGCCTCCTGTCAAGCCGTTGCCAGCCACAACAGAAGTTATGTCACCAGATCCTCCACCACCACCGGCTGCGACTACAGTGTCTAAATACTTTCCAATATAAAGAAAAGCTTCAACGAAGTCTGGGTTGTTCGAATGATCACCGGAACCTGGGGGATCTTGTTGGAATATAATCCCGTTGTAGTAATCGATATTCCAGTCTCTATTATCTAGAACAGCTATTTGAGTTCCTGAATTTTTAGTTGAACTTCCACCGTAAAACGGTTTTGCCTCATAGCTCGAACCAAAGGAAGGAGGTACCAGTTGTAAAGCCGAATTGGAATTATGGACTACAGCATTGTTAACGTAGGCGCCAGTTGGACCATGAGACGATCCATCTTCATAGTCAGGAGGGAGCTTAAGCCTGAAAGCATGACGTCCGGACGAGGTGTCTGTCCCAGCTATAAATTCGCATGCGAACCTGACTAGTTCTACTTGATTTTCCCCAGTTCCGGATCGATCATACAAGTTTGTGGTAGTTGGAGAAGCAGGTATCGCTTCTCCAAAAATAGTAGAAGACGCCTGAGTTATACCAGAAGATAAGCCCTCGTTTGCCAAACCTTTATTGTTTGAGGTGTGTGCCTTTCCGGCTAACTTCTTAAGAGAAATATTTATTTTTGATGTATCATTAAAAGCCATATTACAACCAGGAAATGCTCATTTGCGATATGTTCCCAGTCCAGGAACCATCGGCATGAATTTTTACAACTATAAACTCGTTAGATCCAACAGACTGGGTACCGAACGTTACTTCGTTAGTTGCATTTAGAGAAGAATCTAAAGTTCCAACCAAACACCCGTCGTTATCTGCCGTATTTCCGGTCGAAAATGACGTTGCTAAATCCATCCAGCCAGTACTGGATGATCCATTGCTAGGCATTTTGCAAAACACTTTAATGTTTGAAGAGTTTAGAGTGCCGCCACTTGCAACGATTGTACCAGAACCATTCATCGCTAAATTAAAATTTGTTTTTGAACCACCAGAATTATTAGTAAATCTTCGATAGTATGTTCTCGTACCAGAAGTTATACCACTATAATCCACGTTTGAGCCCGGGCCATTTGTTATGCCAGAAAAATTGCCACCGTTTGCGCCTTGATTTGGAGCGACTAAGGTCTGGTTATATACCAGTAAGCCATCAACAGATAGCAAACTGTCTGTTGAATCCCAAACGTTTGATCCTCCGACGTCTCCTTGAGCGTTGTAAGCTGCGTTTTTCATACGGTAGGTTTCCCCACGAAACGTCTCAGAAGCGACTGAAGAGTTGTCGCTTAAACTATATAGTAGTATGCCTGATATCGACCGGTTACCGGCGCTAGATAAATTTGATTTTAAAGGATGAGTTAAGTTCGTATTAACAGAAATAGACCCGTTCAGTATTGAAGTACCGGTGACTGTGACTGAAAGACCTGTTAAAGCGATTGACTTTGTTTCGTCCTCTCCACCACCGTGGTTGATGGTTGGCACGCTTTGAGATGCTGCAGACGTGTTTGATCCGCCAAAGGTTATATTACCTGTTGGATAAACGTTTCTATAGGCGTTGGCGATAGTAATCGCATATGCAGCGGATCCGCCGGTATGATATTTTACGCCTGACAAATTATTGGTACCAGTCATTGATAAGGATCCTAAAGAATCTCCCGATGTTGACATTGCAGTTCCAGCTCCAGTTGGGTCATTAATCCATTCAACATAATTGCAAACCCTATTAGTACCTCCAACAGTATGTACAACGCGAGCATAATTCCAGCCATTTCTTTGATCTGCTGCAACAATTTTATAGGTACCCTGACGATGCTGAAATGTTTCAAAGTTACTTCCATCAGCAAAATGGCCAGGTGTGGTTGCAGTAAGGTTAAAGCCGGATCCGTTTCCGTTAACAGAATCCCCGTTTCCAAAGGAGCTTAAATCAGTCGAGTGTATTTCCGTGGAATTGTTATTGACAAAAAGCTTGAGAGTACCTTGGTTTCCGTCGCCAAAAGAATCTGCGTTATAATTTGATCCATCTGCAGAAACATCTTCGTTTAGCGTACCGTTTATTTCTGTTATAGCACCAAAACAAGCGACCCTTAAATCATTAGAGGCGCTAGTACTACTGTATGTACCGTTAATGTCGATATCTGATAAATTTGACGCCGGGGATAAAGTCGATGGGCGCGCGTTTGAATAACCTGAGATCGATTGAGAATTACCAAACGACAATTTGGCAGACGTACCAGAGTCATCGCAGTCTATATCATCTAACAGCGGTGCGGCGCTTGGTGCTAATCCTTTAAGTACCTCATTGAATCGATCAACCGCGGTACCGACGGAGGTTGAGGTTGTAAAATCTGTAAAAAGTCCGTCGGTATAATCATTGTCTTCTGCAGCGCCTAATATTCCAGCAATAGTCACATTTCCAGATGAACCGGTAGTTAAAGATATCCCTGTTCCAGCAACTAAGTAATCGTTTCCATTGGAAAGCTTGGTTAAAGACCCTGATAGTGCCGGTGCTGAAACAGTGCCACTAAAAACAGATCCAGTCAACGTCGCGACAATAGAGTCTGAAACTGCAACTGTAATATTCCCGCTAGTTCCGCCTCCAGTCAGGCCAGTTCCTGCAGTAACCTGGGTTATAGTACCACCGCCACCGCCTCCTCCTGTTGCGCTAATCGTGACAGCCCCTGATGATCCAGTCGCGACTGTGATGTTTGCACCAGCGATTATGTAAGAAGTACCATCGTTAAGTCTAGTGAGCGATCCGGACAACACTGGAGATGTTAAACTGGATACAACTAAACTGTCATTAACTGCGATCGTTAACTGACTTTCTGATCCAGTTGTTATGGAGATGTTTGAGCTAGCAGAAAGATAAGTGTTTATATTATTACTGCTAACGCTAGTTCCGGTACCGGCAAATATTTCTGGTTCAACGTCTAAATTTAAAGATATTCCTCCACCGATTGCAGTCGATGATATGCCGCCAGACAAACCATATCCGGCCGTTAACGCAAAAGAAGTATTACCTTGAACCGCTTTACCTGAGGTAGATCCATAATCAACCGATAGCGCTGAACCTCCTCCACCAGAGAGCCCTGCGCCAGCAGCTGCAGCCGATATCCGAAGATTATCTGAACCGTCGTCTTCTAGACCAGTACCGGCAAAATCTGCAGGTTCTATTGTCAACTCTGTTGAATCGATTTTTAAGCCACCTGAGGACTTAATATCTAAAGAAAAAGTTGAACCGGATAAGTCTAATCCATCTCCGGCTGCAAGTACTGACTCATTTGTCAATGTACCGTCACTTGATAAAACAACGTATTCTGCGCCAACTGGGGCTGCTCCAACTGAAAAATCCGATACTGTTGCTTTTTTCAATGCAGCTGTATCGACGTCGTATACTAACACCTCGTCTGCAGACGCCAAAGAAGCAATGGAGGCTTGGTTTGTTATGTCTACGCTTAGTATACCAGAAGAAGCCGCTAGGGCCGTGTTTGTGACAGTCCCTGCAATGCCAGATACTAAATCAGGTATTGATTCTAACTTTGTAGTAGAATCTGTTGCATCTAGTATGGCAATGCTGTCTGCTGATACGTCGACTGCAGCGGCGGATAATTCATTAATGCTGATTGCTAGCTTTCCACTAGATTCTGATATTCCGCCATTAGCCGCGCCTGCTAGAAATTGAGAAAAATCTTGTACAGTCATTTTTTTTGTTTCGTTTGATGCATCTACGTCTGCAATTGCGAATAAGTCGCCAACAGCTAATTGCGTTTCATTTAACGAGTTTGATAGACCAGCGACGTCTATTGTCGCGCCGGCACCTTGAACCGATCCGACTGTCGCTTTTTTGATTGTACCGTCAGTAATATCATGTATGAGTATAAAATCGCCGGATGCGGCCGTGACGTTTGATTCACTGTTAATGTCAACATTTACCGTTCTAGCTGCAGCACCATTAAAGGTTCCGCCCATGTTAAGGCCTGATCCTGCTGTTAGGACTTCTCCTGTAGTTGCAGTTGCATTTGCTGCAATTGATATAGAACCGTTGGCGTTATTAGTAACTGTGACGTTTGCACCTCCTAAAAGATAATCCGTGTTGTCGTACAATTTCTGTAAAGAGCCGGTGAAACCTAGCCTTGCGGTTATATTATGATGCGCGTATATCTCTCCAGATCCAGTAATGTGGCCCGTTGCTGTTAAATTCCCGGGAAAAGCAGGGTCAAATAAGCCGACCTGAAGCCCGTTTGGCGCAACAACGTTAACAATTTTATCTGTTGCAGCATCCCGGAAGACCATGAAATCAGCTTCAGAGACTGCTTCATTAGTCCAAACCATGTTTGAACCTGCAGTACCTTGCTTACTTCTAGGTACAATATTATTATTTTTACGACTTTTTGACATAAACATCACCAATTAACGTTAATAATTATTACAAACCCGTAAATGGCCCTTGAGCCGGAGCAAAATTAGGCGATATATTTATCGAAGTATATACCGATGTGTCACTATCCTTGTTTCTTGGACCAGAGTTATTTGGCCTATCGAAAAACGGCAAGGATGAAGTGGCATTCTGGGATAAATTAGAACATGTCGTGTTTACTCGAGCCTGTTCATTTAAAGGCTGGCCTGTTCGCGAAAAGAATCTTTGAGATACTGGGAAAGAAACTTTTGAGTCTTGCATGTATGCCATAAAGCACCTGGGCTCAAGTAAATCCCTTAGCTGGCCGAAGCTGTCTCTTCTATATACCGCAGAACTGTAAGCCGGCGAAGAATTAGAAACGCCATACTTAAATCCTCCTAGATTTATAGTACCTCCGGAGTTTTGTAAATTTACTCCGATTCTATTGCCAGCGCTATCTGCCCCGATAGAGAAATAACGTCCGCGTGACATGTCCCCGGCGCCAAAAAGCAGCCTAATTATATCTTTTTCTGACACATCTTGATTAATCGATCCTTGGTTGCTCCCTGCAAGAGAATCTTCGCTATTCCTTGGCGCGAAGCCAATAGATCCAGTAAGCAGTGTGCCAGTATTTGAAAAGTCAATAATTGACGTCCCGGCTATAGCATCTCTAAACTCAAGCTTATATCTGCTCTGGCGTTCTCCAGATGTTTTTGTGATGGTATGCGTACGACCAATGCCGGCGTATCTAGATTCAAACGGAAAAGAGTAAAGCCAGTGAGAGGCACTAGCAACGGTTGCCGTGCCAAAAGAAAGTGTTCCATTATCCAGTGCATTATTCTGTGTTTCTCCGAAGAGGCTGTCATCAATGATAGCGATTTTTCCAAAATCAGGCATGATTGAATCATAATCTCTTTCGCTAATATCAACTAGTCGATTATTCATCTTAAGAGCACCCGTTTCACCTTGCGTTCCTTCCGATGCTCGGCCGCCGACCCGCCTGGCTAACTTTATAGTCTCGCCAGTGACGTGGTCATATCCTTCGTATGTCGTTGTCGCATTGCTTGATCCGGACATTATATCGTCTGCAAAAGACCCAGTTAAACTAGTCGCATATTCGACGTCAAACGAATCTGAAACACTTTCGGCGCCGATCGATTCATGTATGGTATGAGTGTTCAGCAATTGGTTAAAATTGTTTGTCGTCCTTTTTTCTTCACGGATATAACTGCCATATAAACTAATCTTAATATTGGTTCCAGCTGGTATTTTGATTCCATTGTAATCAGACTGGGATTCATTTACTCTAAAATCAGACTGGAGGCCGAATATTAATTTGTCTTTTGGCAACAGTATTTGAGGCGATTCTTGACTTCCGTAATCGCTTAGTGTTACCTCGATATGTTCGCCTGGATTCCCGCCTTTTGTTAAAAATCTTGCAGTTTCAGGGTTTGATAGACCTGCCATACTATTTGCAAAGTTTCTTGAGTTTGCAATGAATGATTGATTTGAGCTATGTCCGTCCCATTTAAACACCGATGCTCCACCTTGGTTAGGTGAAAATGGCAAATTTATCGACATAGAACCAGCAAAAGTATTTTTGTTTATTATTTTTGGAGTGGTTTCGATTCTTACATCGTGTGACTCTACATGTGAAGTTCCACTCGACCCTGTTCCAACATTTAGCTTAACTTCAAACGGGAATTTTTCTTGAATTAGATCATCTAGATCCGTATAGCCGGTTTGGTTATTAAAGTCTGATAACCCTGGGTTGGACCCAGTGCATCCTAAAATGCTTTCATTTCCGCTGAGAAATGTAAATCTATCAAGAGTCGTATTCCCGGCGCTGGTGCCAAACCCAGTGTAAAACAATCCTTGGCCGTAAGTAATTAAGTCGCGACCTTTATCGCTTGAAAAGCTACCGGTAGTTACCTGACGTTGGTTGGCGGCGTTGTTACTGTTTATTGTTTCGCTAAAGGCATTGGTTTTACCGGTAAATTCTCGTAAAAGAAAGCATGTTAAGAGTTCGTATCCAGAGCCGATTTTAACCGGCCAATAAGAAACTGGGTGGGTGGGTGAGTTGTAGTCAGCTTGCTGGCCCATTGAGAAAACATTGCTAGTATAAATATTGGAAGCTTGATTGTTTCCATACGGATATATCCTTAGCATGCTGAAATCAAAAACTATCTTCTCTACTAAGAAAGGCGCACATATGTAGTCTGACATTGATATTGCTTCGTTCGCGTTAGAGTTATACCTGTCATCGTCTGGAAATCCAAAAGCGTCTATTGGGCTACCCAAAGAATTATAAAATTTATCTGGGTATGTATCTAAAGTAATCTTGCTAAAGTCATTCGAAGCTTCTACATAGTTGCCAGAAGACGAAATAATTTGCCGTGGTATTGTAAAACCGACGCAAGATCCAGTAAGGTTTCTTTGATTAATCTCTCCTCTTAATGCGGAAGAGCCAAATAGACCAGAGTTGGAAACTGTGTTGTGACCTCTTTTTGTAAATGATTTTAAGCTGTTATCCCAAAAAGCCATGTAGGCAATTTGATGAAGATCTGAGCTTGCACCACTTACAGAGGCCCCGGGGGTACCTAATGAAACTTCTGATGCACTTTCAAATTCTATTGTTATAACTTCTTTATTCTTAAGTGGTTGGTTGAAACCAGGCAGTAATGATTCTTTTGTTCCGCTTTGGTAGAACGTGCTTTCGGAATCGATATATACTTTGGATTCTATAAATGGGGGAATAGCAACAGAATTATTCTCTTCGTAATACTCGTCAAAAATACCAAACGAAGCCGAAGCTGCAGTTGTAGTTAAACCGCCGTTATTAATTCCGTTATATACCGTGTTAAAAAGGCGATGATCTTCTGTCAGCATAGACGGAAAACTAGTTGCACCTGCATTCGTTATATGCATCGCGCGAGAGTCATCAAAACTAATAGCATGGTTGCCTGTACGGCCTTCGTTAGAGGCTCTAGCCACCGTAGGATGTGTATCTCTGTGCATGGCATCGTTTAAGACGTTAAATGGACTAGTAGATATGAATCCACTTCCGAGAACATATGCGCCATCTCTTGATGCCTGATATAAGGTGGCTAGCTTAGCTTCGGTTAAATTCTCATCTGGCTGGAATAGCGCTAGATCTGCCAAAGAACCATTTAAATATATCTTTGCCTGAGTCTCGTCTTTTGCCGGGCCATAACCTATTCTATAGCTAGCAGCTGCCGTCTTTGGGTCTAGTGAACCTGGTGAACCAACTACCGTACTGGTTATACTCTGCTTTTTTCCGTTAATCATAATAGTTGGACTAGTAACAGAGTTGCGAAAAATAGTCTCTGTTGCTACTGCTTTATCGATTGCAATTGCAAAATGAACCCATCCACTTGACTGAACAACGCCGGCTACTGTGCGCCACGTTGATGAAGCAAGGGTTGCGGATCCTCCGTCATGGGTAGAATCTGCGTAATTAGAAAGTCTTATACCTAATTTCCCATTATCGTCGACAAAAATGCTCCAGCCAGTTGTCGCATTTGTTTGCAATATACTAAAGCCTTGATTGTTAAGACCAGGAGAGACACCGAGATATATCCACCCAGTAAAAACTAAAGATTTACTATCGGTAGCATCTGCAGCTTCGCCGTTTGAAATTGTTAAGTATTTATTGTCAAAGCCTAATCCGTTTAGTTTAAACCTAGCTTCAGGGCCGGGTTTGTTGTTTGTAAACCCAGTGCCTGTTGCGGTTATTGACGAAACGTTTCTCGATTTATCGACAAAAGTATTTGACTGTTCGGTTGCTTGAAGCCAGAAAACCAAATTTCTAGAATAGCTCCAAACAGTTCCGTTGTTAACCCTAAAGTTTTTTAGAAGATTGTATTTTTGTAGTGACCTAGAATATATTCCCATTATCTTAATCTTCCTCTGTAATTAGCTGAAGTGATGCTATTGCTAGCAAAACAGTCATATCCAGTCGACTGTGATACCGCATCGACAGGTAATATTCCCGGATTTAACGATACCACGCTTAATATTGCCTTGATCTCATCATCTATATATTGTCCTACGAATTTATCTTTCTCTAAAAAAGGGTCTGGGCTATAATATGATGGTATCACGTGTGGTGCGCCGTCTAAAACTGATCCAGCTGATTTGTAGTTCCCGATATCGATAACCGGTGAGATTCCACCTGCGTTGTTTTCACTCAACAGTGTATAGTTTTTTATGTTCGGCATGCATGCTCCGTTAACGCTGTTTGGCCTGACTTCATCTGTTTTAGCAAAGATATCTAGGTCATATATTTCAGTTCTTATTTTAAACGGTTCTATGATTCCGTTAAATAAAGAAGTGTTATAAGAGCTGCTTGGAGTTACATCTGGGTACATTCCTGGTGGGCCGGATTCGCGTATCCATGCTACCGGGTCGAACTTCATAAGATCAGTATATGGCGTGTCTTTTTGATAATCGCCGTTATCCCCGTATACTTCGGTCATTATACTGAAATTAGGTACCTGCGTCAATCCCCCGTTTGGAAAATCAACTTGAGCCTCTTGCTTTGTGTCAAAACCAAACCTGATCGTACCATATCCTCTAAAATCTGGTTTGCCTTTTAGATTTTCTGGGACAATAATCAACTCATAGAAGTTAGTCAATTTATCGACTAACGACGATATTAACTCAACAACGACTGCTTGATTTAGATCAGCTAAATTAGCGATATCGCCATTAGGATACTTTATAGAAGTTATATGGCTACTGTAATTTTCTTTCGTGATGCTTTCAATAACGGTGTGGGTTATTTTAAATCTTGCTGGGATTAAACGATCAGAATCAACGAAATAATTGTTTTCTCTTGTGTCTTCTGTTTGGAATATAGTCCTATTACTTGATCCGCCTTCAACTCGGTAGCTAACGATTGTTTTGTACCCATCCCTGCCAATAACTGGTAGAAGACCTCGAGGAGAAAATATATTTCTTATAGAATGACCTTGGGAGTACGCCAAACCAGGAAGGTCGTTCGAGTTTTCTTTAGATCTAAAAGAGTTAGATGCCTTTGAGGCTTTTTTAGCGTTTTTAGTATAAAAAGTGTTACCAGCCATGAGTTAATTTCCTAATTGAAGTTTTGAACATTTGTTTGGGTTATCGACTGTATTCTTGCTGCTAACCTTCTAGAAAGATCAATGTGTACATCAGCTTGCTGATATTGTATTTTATTCCTTTCTAACATATGAGATTCTATTATAAAATTTACTCCTAAAAACTCAGTTGTAGATGGCACCATGTTTTCAATCATACTTGAAAAATTAGTATCAAACCACTTAAAAAACTCAAAATAATTTTTAAAGTCGACTTTGTCTTCTAGCCTATTAAAATATTTGTCAGCTAAATTGTCTAATTCCGGGTACCTAATTGAATATTGCAATTCGGGTGCGCCAACCGCGTTACCCATGAAGAACATATCGGATATTGCGTTTGTAATATCCTCGTTTAGCGCCTGCGCAATTGAAGCCTCGATAGAAAATCTTTTGTCGTCTGGTATTTTTTCGGCAGGATCTAAACTAGTAAGCGTGCCATGAGTGACACCTCTGGATTCAGCTAGCTCTTTATCTAAAAAAGATCGTACGCGTACTTTATTTGAAATAGAGCTAGAATCCCAATTAGGATCAAACGTGCTATAGTCTATTGTTTTAAACTTAACAATGTCAGATGACGTTAAGGCGCCTCTAATATGAAAATTATAGCTATTGTGAGACGTATCGTGTATCGACATTATTCCTGCAGCATCTGTCCCTGTTGCGTAAGAGTCGACATTGTCGATAAGTACTCTTAACCGCTCCCAAGAACCGCTATTTACATGGATCATTTTCGATGAAGGGTTGTAGTCTTCGGGCCTAAAATACGATGACCCCTCATATGAACTAGTAACGCCTAAGCTTTTATATCTTGAATGTACAAAGTTTGAATTGACGACAGGATCATCTGACCCAAAAGAAAGTGGATTTAATGCATGATCTTTAGACTCAGAATCCCCTAAGGCTTTAGACCAAAACCTTATACTAAAAATGTCTCCTGCGAAATTTGTCGCATTATACCCTAATGCTGCGTTAGCTGTATTATTCAAGTGTTTAGCAGCAAACCCGACGTTGTGACCTATGGCAATAAACGGCTTATCATCCGTAGATCGATCTGTTATCGGCTTAGTACCCGGCATAGCTGTTTCTTGATATCCGTCGAACGGATGGTTAGAAACATTTTCAAGAAAGCTAGAAGTTATATAATTTGAGTATACTCTAGAGCCATTAGCACTTAAGACTCTAAAGTTTATTTTAGATTTAGGTCCAAAATTTTCACGTGAAAAATTTATATACCATCGACTGCCATCAAACATGTTTACGTTTGGAATTGTTAAATCGACGTCTGCCGCGGCCGATGATCCACTGGCAGCGACAACTAACCTGACCTTATAATCTTGCGGGGTGAAATGTGTACCTGAATAAACTAAGCAATTAACAAATGGACTAACAGTACCATCAGATGAAGACAATTCTAGTCTAGCCAAAGACTGAGTTGCATGATCGGCAGAATTAATCTCTGGTAGTTTGTAATGAGACTCAAAAGTCCAAGACCCTGAAGTAAGGTTTAGTTTTTTAGTATTTGTCGACCAAGCATTGATAGTAGGGTTAAATACAGGGAGGTTAAAGTTTATGCTTGGCAGCCCGGGCTCCCACCGGTTAGCAGTAAGGTTTTCACTATGCATATACATAGTGCCGGTATTAAAAGTAATCGCTAGTATATTTTTTGACTTTTCTTTTCTTGTGTTTGTTGAATTATTAATTCCGGGAAATGTACCATATTCTCTTATTCTAAAGTTTGAATCAGCATCGATTCCAAATGAATTAAGCATCATCCGTATAGAAGAAATAGTACCTTTTGCTCTAGAGATATGAGGCAATTCAGACGTAACTCTGCGCCAGATCGAAGCAAGTATGTTTTTTAAAGGCTTTGTTGAATATGCTGTATCATCATTAAGTCTTCTCCCTAAATTAAATTGGTCAGGATCAGCTGATGAAAATATATTTGGCAGCTCATAGCCGTATTGACGCGCCACCATTTCTATGGCATGTTGAGGTATACCATTTAAATCGCGATGGGTTAAAGCGTTAATCTCTGTGAAAGAATCAATGTATAATTTAATATCATCGTAAAATGCAGCCCAAAGATAAAGGAAATGCGCTATTATTTGGTTTGAAGGCATTTTTCCGCCTCCAGGAATAGCAATCGAAGACGTATACTCGGGCAACAGCGTTGGATTCACAGGCTGAATTAAATCATTTTCTAAATAGTGACTTGGAACTAATTTCATGATATAATTTGGGTTAATTACGTCATAATTGCTGGCAGAATTTAAAAGCTTAATGTTTTGACTAGTCAGCGTAGGATAATCAGGAAAAAGTACAGGGTTGTCGTGTTTTGATTCATACTTTACTGGAGATTGTAGCTCTTTAAGCCGGTTCGAATTTGAATATCCTGTGATAACCGCATGCAGACCATTCCCTGATGAATCTAATGCTATTGATGCATTTGAATAAGATCCGGTTGGCTCGTTAAATTTGTAATATAGGGCTAGGTCGTCAGTTTCTTTCGCGTTGGTGCTAATGCTAGAAGATATATCAGCCACTGTCTTTGCATACGTCCAAAATCTAAGCTCATCAATTGACCCGGTTAAAAGAGAATCAGCTTCGAAGGTATATCCATTAACGCTAACGCTATCTGACGCAATCTGCCTGACGTGACTAGATCCGGATCCGATCGTAATATCACTTCGTATAAAATCTATTTTGTCAAAATCTAAAGTACTGGATTCAGTATCTTGTAGTAAGCCATTACGACATATGAACATACCATTTGTATCTGATTTATCATACACTACACTTAGATGACTAAATTCACCCTTAGGTATCGATGATGAAACATGTAACACATATGTGTCGCGGACTGAGGAAGAATCGCCTGAACCTGATGAAAATATAGAATGAATCTCTACGTTGGAATCTGCAGAAAGAGAAGAAGAAACAAAAACGCTAATGCCGGTTGTTCCATCGGTAGAAAGCTTTTGAAATAGTACTTGACGATTATGGTTAGATGCATCGTTAGGTGGCAAAAAGAAAAACTCTAAAGTATATCCGTTATTCTGCACTCCAGCGCCAATGACGCTTTGCAAAGATTTTTTTCTAGCTAGACTTGGATATAAATAGCCTTGAGAATCTTTTGTTGTTATGCTAATCGATTCATCAAAGTTTAAGTAGCCTAAATATTTAGGAAATAAGCTTAGAACATACGATTCAAACCCATTTAGTCCGTCATAAAACGATTGTTTTTCTTCGCTCGAGCCGTCATATGGAAAGTGGTTAACAATTCTTTCGTATGCAGCGTTAACTTTTACTTCTGCAGAATGAAAAAACGTGTGGTTTGAAAAATCGCTCCAATCGACATTAAGTTGTTGGGTACTATATAACCCTTCTGACAGCGGTAAGCTGCTCCAACTTTTATTATTTTTGTCGTGATAGTCTAATAAATCATTCTTAGTCAGTGTTTTATTAACAACTGTGCTAGGCTTTACATTAAAAATAATATTGTTTGATGAAAATAAAGGCTCATTGCTCATATTATACTACCTTAAAAGTTTGACCGGTCTTGTATATATTGTCTTTTCCGTTTTCTACAACTAAGATATCGACAGTATAACTTCTTTCTTTCGGCCAATTAGCTGTAGATAAGTTAAAATACATTCCAGATTGATCTGCTGATATTCTGGTACCATTACTTTCCTTAACAAAAGGTACTAGAATATCCCCAGTACGAATATCTTTAACTTGGTAATATGCTTCTTCAAATTTTAAAGATTGCAGGCCTAAGCTTGTACGCACTGGTTTATAGATTTTGTTTTCATCTCTTACGTGTAACTCAAGTTTATGTGTTTCGTTTTTGTTGTAAGAATGTGAAAGGTTTTTTATTTTAACAACATATCTAGGCATGGTTTCTGATGAAGAACTTTTATGTGATTTAACTGTAAAAGATCCGGTATAGTATGTATACAATTCGTTTTCATCCATCCATCTTTCGTACATCACTAAAGAGCCAGAAGCTGCAACATGGTCATAGACAGAATCACTACTAGCTAATGTCTCTGCACTGAATCTGTCAATTGCAAAAGACGCAGTATAGAAGCCAGGTATGATTTTACCGGCCGGATGGTATACACCGGCAGATGCAGTAATAGCGAACGAAGAACTATGAATAATTGCTACCATACTATCGGCAGTATTTAAAACAGCTTCATTTGATCCGGATATAAAATACGCTCCGACGCCACGAACTTTGTTTTCTACAAAAATCGAACCAGAAGTATTGAAGAACATGTTTTGGCGTTGATCGTTTACGTTGTCTTTATATCTAATTAATAAAGAAGGCCTCAAGTATTCATTTCTAGCGTGTCGAGAGGCAAACCGTTTAACGAACCTGGATTTGGCGTCAGTTTCTTCTGATCCGGAAAATGCTATTAAAAACCCATGGTCGTCCATGAATCCGGCCATGGTTGCCGAAACTGCGGTAGTAACATCGATTATAAGATCTTCATGCCCTTCTGTGAAATATTGGGTTCCTGAGAAATCTACTTGAGAACCCGCAATAGATCCGGATCCTATGATATCAATGTCGTCAGAATTTAAATATCCAAGTGATGATGCACCTCCACTGTGCCATAAGTCGTAGCCTGAAGTGCTATAGCTAGCTGTCATCCAATTAGACTGATCTAGATCGTTAAATGAATATATGTCGCTGCCTCGACCTTCGTCCCATGATTTCGATAGAGGGTATACAGCAACGTTAAATTTGCTAGGAGCTATTTGAGACCCGTTTATATCTTTAAGACTAAGATAAGCCTTAAAACCATTTAGTTCTGCGTACGGCGATATAGAAGAAGATATACTGTCTATATTAAATTTTACAAGAAGCCTAGATATTTCAGTTGGCGCTGAATATGACCCTGTAAAACCCGAAAACAACGTCTCGTCGTATAGTTTAAATAAGTCTAACGTTGAAGCCTGTCCAACGTTTGCGTCTGACGCTGACAGAGTAGTACTTATAATTTTATTTGTTATGTAATTGTCAGCTGAAGCTGTAAATATTAAATGCATTATACGTTCACCGTTATATCGTGGTTTGGATATCTAAGTTCAAATATTGCGTTAGCAGGAACGTTATATGTTCCATTTATTCGGTTGTTTTCAAAGCTATACGTAAACCCTGAATATTCTCGGTCCGCAATGTTTCCATTAATGTTACTAAACCTTAGGCTGTCCATTGCTTGAACACCAGGCGTATTTAGTATAACACTAATAACCGCAGCCTCGTTTATATTTTGTCCTAACTGAAAATTGTTTATGTTAAAATGTTCTTTTACATTAATGATAATAGAGTTAGCTACGTCTGATGGATTTGTACCAGCTGTTACCACTATATTGATTGTTGTTTTAAAGTTAATTATGTCGGCATCTAAAATATCGATTGCACTTGAAATTAATCTAAATTCATTAAGATACGTTGAAAGATTTTGTTTAAGAGCATCTGGTGACTGTGTTAATTTTCCTGTTTTATCACGAGAAATAATATGCAGCAAGCTTGCTAATGGATTGTTTGGGTTTGCAATAATACTGGCTCTGAATACTCTACCAAATTCAGCTGGTAGCGTAAATATTCTGGCCAATAAGTCTTCTTTTGTTACAATTCTATTCTGCATGTTTCTAGATGCAGGAATAAGTGATCTTAATTCTTCTATATTTGGAGCCTCGGATCCGCCAGCAGCTCGTTGTTCGTTTTCAACGTCGATGCTGTTTGTTACTTTTGCACGTGCTGCAGTTGTAACAGCAGGGTTAAATTCTATTTTTAATCCAGAAACACCTGAAGCTGCATTACTATCGACATTATGTGCTGCTCCTCCTCCATAACGGTATGAAACATATATAGTAGTGTTTTTTGGGTATACCCCTAAAGTCCTAGAATTGAGAATGCTGTTTGGATCTAGACTGAATTTTGTAATGTTTCGTCGACCAAACAATGGTAAAGCTAATTCCGAAGGATCTGGAATAATGTCAGAATCGTTACTTGATGGATTGCCAGAACCAAACTTAATATCGGTCATCCGTGTATTTAAAGATACATCTGGAACGAATCGCCGGGATGCAGAAAGTACTTGTATATTATAAAAAACGCCGTCGTCTGCAAAATTTGGATTATTTACTGCTTTAAATATAGTGTCTTGACTAAGACTTTCGACTTCGTAATAATCGTTGCCATCAGCATCATAAACTCTATCGATTGCCGAAACTGATGGGTTTTTTAATGATATAGTACGAAAAGATAAATCAGTATTTGGAATTGAAAAAGAATCAGTCGTTGACTTCCCAGATGTGCATAAACCATGAGAATACATGAAAAAAGCTTCTGGGATTCCGCCTCTTCGGTTTGCAGAAACTACTGTTGCAACATACTCTCCAAACTCATTCTTTGCAGAGAAGTCAATATCATGTCCGAGCTCAAAATTAACTCCAGCAGAAGTATTAACAACTGTTCCTTTCTTGATTATTGGAAGGCTTTTTTCTTGTGGTACGTAATCTCCGGCAACAAAAGCAGCCGGAACTTCAATATAAAACTTAACAATCATCGATGCTGGACTAGCGCCAGTAATCTTTACGCCGGCATTACGTAAATGGTTTTCAATGTTTTGGGATTCTACAGCAGTTGCGTAGTCTAACTCGTTAAACTGATGGTCTAGATAATATGACATATTATCACCAACATAAGCTGCCATTTCTAAGAACAATCCTCCAAGTGAAGCTTCAGAAAAGTCTTGGATGTTATTTGGAAAATATATTTTTGCATGACCTAGTAGTTCGTTACGCAAACCTACAAAATCTTTAGCTAAATATTTTCTATTTTTATTTTCAGCCATATTAAACTCCCATCGGTATTAATATTGTTAAACCTTTTTGAATATTAGATATCTGCGGAACAGAATAAGTGATCTTTACCGATAAAGCGCCACCAGCAAACCCAGACCAAGAATCAACTGTTGAAGTTATCATAGATGGTGGGAGAGCCGTTGTTGTAAAATTTTCTAGTTGCACAAATGGCATGAATATTTTAACGGCATTCTGTACTTTAGCCATCATTTCTATCTCTGCATCTTCTTTATTCGCAACGTTATACTGTGTTTTCCTGAGGTCTGTTCCGAAAGAAGGGTTGCCTAATCTTTCGCCTTTGTTTGTCATTATTAGATTCCGCAAGTTGTCTGTAATTTGATCAGACAATTCATAGTGCATGTCGAACAAAGATCCATTTTTTAGCTGGATTGGAGTTTTAATTCCAATTGGGTTTTTAACTGGTATATCGGTCTGCTCTATTCTTTGATTATACTCAGTTATTTTTTGCCCGACAGACTTAAAAGAAACAGTATTAGTGTTTTTTGTTGAATAATTTTTAGCGGTCATTTTTATGTCTCCTCGCAATAATTATGCAACGTTTTATATTTTAGTGTAATTTAATATGCTCTATATTAGAGTACTTACAACTGGTCCAACACCACCGTCCGGAGCTGTACACACTCCAATAAAAGTAGTTCCTAAAAAAGCAGCGTGAATAATTGAGGCTATCATAGAAGCTTGATCTTCTGCGGATGCTCCATTTACCCCCACTACTGGTACCGTAGATAACACTTGAGCCAGAGGAGGAGGCATAATTGCAGCACCGGCTACTGTAATCCCGTTACTAGAAAACACCGTGAACGACGATGCAACGTAGGCAACGATTCCGGCTGCAGCAATTGACATTAAAGAATCTTCTGCTTTAAAGCTAGCCTCTATCGCGTCCCAAAGAAGGCTTTTACCTAGCTCATACGTTTGCACGGACACTAGCTGTCCGGTAGCAGATGACGGTACTGGAGGCACTACTGGTATTAATATTGGGCCGGGAGCGCAGATGATTTCAGCTGAGGAAGCATATGCAATAATAGCAAAAGCAAGATATTGCGCCGCCTCCCTAACTGATGATCCTTCTAACCCAGCTTTAAATCCATCTAAAATATCAGATTCTAATTCGGATTTACTTAATGCCATCTACTTAGTCTTCCCGATTTTTGATAGCGTACCTTGCAAAGCGTCTTTTGCGGCGCCAGTGCCGGCATCATTGCCCATAACTGTTGGAGGTCCGCTTGGACCGGTACCCGTTGGGTGAATATGGCTATCGTATTTAAGGCTAAGCCAATTTTGCAATTCTGTGAAGAAATCTGAAAGCAATTTTGTCATTAAATTACCTAAAACTATAGGCTCGGTTGCTCCAGCTCCTAAAAATATCTGGTCTCCAGCTGCGTTACTGACCTCTCGACCGGTTCCTATTACTACTGTTGCCCCGTCTATCACCACTGTACCGTCACTTTCTAACGAGATCATACTAGCACCTAGGCCATCAATCGTAGAGTGTCCATCGCCGTCTCTAGTACCCTCTTTTACTAAACGAATACTACCGTTAACGTCTTCAGCGTTCGAACGTGCAAAGAAGTCAGCTGCGACGTGCTGTCTTGCAACAAGTCTTAAATTATCTGATTTAAGCACGATACTTGCACCTTTTGAAGTTTCTGGCACTGATCCAACATCAGCCGTTACGACAGTCGGAATCTTAGGATAATTTGGAATAAGAGAAAATTCATTGTCGATCTCGCAATATGAACTAATATAAATTCTGCTTGCGTCGAAACCAAAGTCTGGATCTCCTTCTATTGGGCTTTTTTTGTGAAAGGCGTCGTTTATTGTTGTGTTTTTGTCATTCTCTTTATACCCAAATTCGGACATTATTGTAGCGCATGAAGTTCTTTCCGGAAATTCGCCTAGTGAAGAAGAGTTTGTAGCAGCATCTGGCTGATATCTCCCTCGGCCTGTAACAATGTCAATCGTTCCGCGGTTATATCCGTCAGAGACGTCTGGCAATACGCCGGATATTTGTTTTGAGGCTGCAACGCTGCCATAGGTTAGCTCATCTTCCTTCTTGTGGCCGCCGCCAAGACCTAAACAAATTAGGGTATTATTAGACCCTTGCAAAACAAGATCTCCTGGTCTTTTTTTGTACCGAGGAACAGGCTCGAGTATGCTTTTAGAACGTTCAGACCAATATGTTTGCATATCGATCTGGTTTTGTTCGCGGACTTCTGGAGGGAATATAGTGTTTATTTTAGGGTTCTGATTTTTTGGTAAAACATTACTAGAAGACTCCGATTCTGAGTCTTTGGCAGCTCCTTTCGTGCTTTTAAAAGACGTTTCAGCCTTGTATCTTCCAGCCCAGGCAATATTAACGTCGTTTATCTGTTGATCAAAGTTTTTTCTACATAGCCAGTAGTAACGTCCACCATTATACATGGCCCAAACATGCTCGCCGGCCTTTATTGGCAATGTCATATGTGCCGGCATCATTGGATAAACTATGATTTCTGAATTGTGATCATTGCCATTAAGTACTCGGCCAATTATTGAGTTATAAGGAGCTTCTAAGACTTCTTGCTCCGTTATATTGTTTCCGACTAGTAAATAATCTTCTGGTTCTTCTGAGTCTTCTTTAGGGAACTTATACGAACTAGGGTCAGATAACACTTCTTGTACATATATTTCAAAAAATGGAGATTTGTTACCTCCAAAAGCTCCGCCTAAAAACCCTGAATTTGGATTTCGAATACTCACTTTATCCGCCTATTTCTTTGAACAAGTCGTCGGATGAAACAGCACTAGCTCTTTCTTCTTCTTTGGATATTATTTCTGCAAGTTTAAGTAATTGGTCGTTTGCCTTGTTCATTCTTTCGATATATTTAGCTAGCTGACCTCCTACCTGTACATGGTCCATAGTTGTCCCAGAAAGGCTAGTAAAGCAGTCGGTAAACAGCATATATGCATTCATTCTATCAATGAATGCATTTTCATATATTTCTTTCCATAACTGTTTCTTTTTAGACTGAACGTTTTCGATTGAGTTAACTAGTTCGTCAAAATCTTTGACTTTTTTTCTTACGTCGTCGAAAGTTAACGGATCTTTTGTAGCCATTGCACACCTCACATAAATATATCGTATTTTTTATCAGGGCCGGCCAAGTTTCTATAAGTTTTTCTTAGATTAGACATACATACAGAAAGCTGCTTTGATGTTAAACCAGACAACTCTCTAATATACACGAACAAAGCCCTCTTATTTAAATAGTCTAGTTGGTCAACATTATCATATATTTGTATTATAGCGTCGATACATCTTTTTTCTTGGTCGTTTTTAGCCTTGACTTTTATTTCGAGTAAAAGCTGTTTCATATCACCGATGTTTTCTTCAATGACCATAGCGTTTTCTGGAGATGGGCATATGCTATATTCTTCTATAGCAAACCTATCGACAATTGATAAACAATCAGATTCTATATATACTAGCCTATCTGTTCTCTTTTTTCTTTTACGGCTCTGTATAATCAACCAGTTTTTTGCAACAACGTTAAAATAAGAAAACGCATTTTTGTTTCTGCCATGATCAAATTTATGCAAGTTTTCATATAGGTTAATAACACAATTATGCTTAAGCGCATCGATGTCTGGATGCTGTTTATGAAACCCGTATACGAAGATTAAATTTTCAGAAAGCTTTTCTAGAGCCGGCCTAATATCATCTGTATATACTTTTTCTCTAAATTCCTGATCTGCACTTTCGACATACTCTTTTATTGCTCTCTGTGTGTCTTTTGTGAAATAAGGTTTTTTTCCAGATGGTGGTCTTTTTATTTTTTTTCTTTTAACTATTTTTTTTGCTTTCTGCATTTATGCTTTCCTCCTGCTCTTGTTCTGTACTAGGCAATTGTTCTATACTGGACAATCTGTTTGCTATGTATAGCAAAGATCCTTTTGCTGCTTTTATATCTTGTACGACTTGACGAACTTGAGGAGAATCAAAAAATATAGGTATTTCTAGTATTTTAGATAATGACCGATACTTTTCATCCAATATATCTAGACACTCGCCGATGTCGTCTTCCATTTGAAAAATAACTTTCGCAAACTTAATATTATAATAAAGCGAAACTATGAATAGTATACATAATAAAGAACATATGACCCATGGTATATATACCATCATAAGATTTTACCAATAGCTGCGTCATAATCTGACAGAAGGCTTTCAAACGAAAAGCGCTTTATTATTTTACCTTGTAAGTCTCGTGCATTGCTTCTTGCTTTTTTTTCATTAGATAGCAGCTGATCGATTTTAGAACAAAAATCTTTAGAATCAGCCTGAGCCCATCTTGAGCCTGGCACAAAAATATTTCCATCGATTTTTTGCGGATGTACGTCTATCAACTTCTTTTTAACCCTAAACCATTTACCTAAATCTAAAAAATCTTTATGCCCGGACCAATTGGTTGCAACGATCGGAAGTCCGCATGCTGCAGCTTCTAGTAATGGTAAACCAAAACCTTCTCCTCGCGTAGCAGAAATAAGCGCTGTTAACTTACTAGACTTATATAGTCCTGCAACTTCTTTTTCAGACATAGCCCCATGTAGTAAGTATATCTTAAGCTTTGAATTATCTGGCCGTATTTGTGCCACAACTTTTTTTAGCTTAGCTTGGGTTATTCTTTTATCTAGCTTACAGTTTGTTCCGTGGTTTGTTTTTATAATCAACCCATATGGCTTATCGTGATATTTTTCTACAAACCATTTTATTGTATCAAAAGTGTTTTTTCTATCTAGTTGTGAGTTTTCACCGGTGATTTGGCCAAACATTAAAAAATTCTTTTCTGTTGAAACGTTTTTTAAATCTACGTTTTCACCATCGACTGTATCATCGACGCATGCGTCATAAAAACTTTCACTAACGACACAAAGCTTCTTTGGAGAGCACCCAGAGTTAACAAATGTTGACATAGCAAATCTAGATGGGAAAATTACTTTATCCATTTTTGTGCATGCATCAACCCACACTTGGGAGCAGATATCTGTTTCAACGCCGGCTGTTACTCCAATGTTTTTTTTGCCTAGGCCTGGAGTCCATTCGTTAGGCAATTGGATCTGTATTGATAGATCTGGCATGCTTTTCAACGGTGAAGTGCATTTCATGATTTCACCAACTAGGCCATTACACTGTTCGGGAGAAATGTACCATGGTGTAATGCCCCAAGGAGTTACCTCTACCGTGATGTTATGCCCTCTTGATAGAGCCCATCTAAAGATCTGTCTTGAATGGACGCCGTATCCAGACTGAGTCAATAATGGTCCTCGTATATGTATATTAGCCATTCTTAAATTTCCTCACATGTGTATCTTTCGTATTTTTCTTTCCAGTTTTCCATTGTTTTAACCATTGAATCATGCCAAAGATCGACTGTTTTCTGATAACTGAATTCGTGGTCTGCATAGTCGTAGGCTTTTTGCCCTAGCTTTTGTCGACCGTCTTTTCCTAGTTTCCACATGTCAAACATCTTATCTGCAATTGTATCAGTCGAAGTATAATCTTCATAAATATATGGCACTGTTTGAGAACCAACTAGAGTCTGCATTTCAATTGGCAAAGCAAAGCCGTTTTCGCTGCCGTCTCTGTGGTCTACTATTTGTCTAGTTTGTCCACCTGTCATTGGAGCTATAATTGGCGTCTTTGTCATCATAGCTTCTAGTGTGGATAACCCAAAACCTTCTGCGTAACTTATGTTGATAACAAAGTCTGATATATTATGCATTGCATTCATCTGATCGAAACCTACTCGTTCTGTAGAAAAGCATACGTTTTCTTCTATGTGCAAAAGCTTAGCCAATTCAAAAAGATTTGGTCCTTCATTATCTGACGGGTCTGTATGTAAAATCAAAGTAGCTTCTCTTTTACCAGTCTCTTTTTCTAATCGATCGACAAATTTTGACCACGCCCACAACAAATCACCAGGCCTTTTTCTTCTTGCGTTTCGGTTAACCCAAAACCCAGTAAACCAATCAACCCGGTCGGGTCCTATTAAACCACTTTTCCATTCCGCTTTTTGCGCATTATCGACAGGGAAGAATAATTCCTTGGGTATTGCATGGGGAACAAAATTTGTTTTTTCTGGGTGATGTTCGCTTACTTGCTCATATGTGTGGTGACTATGGCAATTAATTAAATCGGTTGATTCGTAAAACGAATCGTTGAATTTTGGATATGGTTTGTTATCCCATACATGCCAGTAAGCAATTGGGCATACTTGGTGTATCTCGTCTTCCATTTCGAAAAGCCAATAGAAAAACCTAGGATCTGTAAAAATAAACAACAAATCCGGTTTTTCTGTTGCTAAAGCTAATCTTAACAATTCTTTATTACCAAAACCATCAATAGGCTTAATTACAAAGTCATCGCTTACTTTAACGATATCATAGCTATCGTGCTTCATTGCCGCACCGAATTGTCTAACCGACCAACAGCCTTTTTTAATTAACCCACTAATTAAATGTCTAGATTGTGTTCCAACCCCACTTGTTGATAAAGCGTGGTCGCTTAACATTAATATTTTAAATTTTTTACCAGCCTTTGCCATTGCAATGCTCCGTTCCTTTGTATGGACAAAATGTACAATTGTCGTAGTTTTTTAATTTGATTCCGTTACTAACGTTTTTAATCATTCTTTTGACTAGTTTATTTGTTTTTTCAATAAACTTTGGCCCGGCAGACACTTCAAAAAGCTCTATGCTTTTCCCGGGCTTAGCGCCTCTTTTCAGGAAAACATAAGCAGCCCTAATGTCTTTTTCCGGTATATTGAATTTAGTGGCCCAGTAGTGTTTGTAAAGCCCTACTTGAGCTAAAGATATAAATTCTCTTTTTTTCTTCCAAAACCAGCCGGTTTTACCGGTTGTTTTCCAATCTATAACCCAGTATTCTACCTCATCAGATCCAGGCTTCTTTGGCTTGGCGATAACGCAATCGATAAATCCCTTAAATCTAAGATCTTCGTTTAAAGGCTCATATAATTCAACCTCGGCCGAAAGCGGCTCCCAACCTGGAAATGATTTGTCCATAAAAGTTTCGAAATCACTTATGATGGTTTTTGCTGAGCTTTTATAATCGTCTAATGTCTCATGCGTATATTTCCAACCATTGGAAGCTCGGTCAGCTGCGACGCCATCGATGTATTCTTGAGTGTCGTATCCGCCTTTCTCCCAAATTTCGTCTAATTTTTTATTAATATCATCTAGATTGAAAGCTTTTCCTTTTAAAAAATTCTCAATTGCGTTATGGATTTCTGTACCGAAATCGGCGTAAGGATTGTCGTTATATGTATTGATTTTTTCAACATACATTAAATAATGTCGAAACGGACATTCAGCCCATGCTTTTACTTCTGAAAAAGACACATGGGGTTTTCCGGTCGGGAATTTAGTTGGCATAATATTTCCTTTGGTTGATATATTATAGCCTATAATCTAAAAATGTATTACAGATTTCCACGATTGTACGCTAATGGATCGATATTTGCCCATTCACTCACTTCGGTTCTCTCAATTTCTCTAAAGTCACTGTCGTACATGTCTTTAACTAAATGCTTAATATTGTATTTTGGAGTCCATCCTAATTTTTTTTCTGCCAACGTTGCGTCACCTAAAAGTAAAGGTACCTCATGCGGCCTAAAAAGACGCGAGTCAATTTCTACATGCTTTTCTATTTCTAAATCAGCATATTTAAAAACTAGATTAAGAAATTCTCTTACAGAATATGTTTTTCCAGTTGCTATAACAAAATCTTCTGGCTCTTCTTGCTGCAGCATTAGCCACATTGCCTCTACATAATCGCGAGCATGTCCCCAATCACGTTTAGCGTCTAGATTCCCTAAATATAGTTTGTCTTGTAAACCAAGCTTGATTCTAGCTGCTGCTTTAGTAATCTTTCTAGTAACAAAAGTTTCTCCTCTCCTAGGAGACTCGTGGTTAAAAAGAATGCCACTGCATGCGAACATGTTGTAACCTATCCTGTAATTACGCACTAAGCTATGGCTGAAGACTTTTGCGCACGCGTATGGACTTGCCGGCATTAAT
>TARA_R110001592_G_scaffold43570_5_pt1 | contig 27252 bp, 30 predicted proteins | sample TARA_R110001592 | Tara Oceans TARA_R110001592 (sample SAMEA4398387) | marine metagenome | biome: Polar Biome; feature: [SRF] surface water layer (ENVO:00010504); material: water (ENVO:00002006), including particulate matter (ENVO:01000060) such as... | depth 5 m | reverse complement strand
GCAAATACAAGAAAACAATATGCAGGAGTTGGATATACTTACGATTCTACAAATGATGTTTTTATTGTGCCACAACCTTTTGCAAGTTGGACACTAGATTCAAATCACGATTGGCAACCGCCGACACCAATGCCAACAGATGGACAACCTTATCAATGGAACGAAGACAATCAATCTTGGGATGTTGTAACAATTCCGAATGATTAAATAAATGGAAGATTTGAAGATTGGATTTATAAACATTTTAGCCACATACAGCATTTAGTACAGCGTATGCTAATTGGTTTTAAAATTAAAAAATAAAAAAAACAGGTAATAATATATTATAAACCAATATGCTAAAGAAAGCTTACCTTTAGCATTATAACAATTTGTGTAAGCTAAAAACCAAAACCAAAATGACAGTATATTACCAGACTAGTTCGTGGAGTAGTCAACCACAAATCTCAGAAGAAACCACAAACCTTTGGAAGCACATTGCCGATAAAGAAAATTGGCGTATAACCCAGTTACCAAACGGATTTTTTCAAACTGAATATCAGGACCTTAAGATTAATACTAATTGGAATGATGTAACTAGAAGAGAAACATTAGAAGGAGCAGAAGCTGCAATTGATGCCTCTATAGATTATTATAAAAAGAAAATTGGTTATCTTGAAGGACCTAAAGTTGTAAAGACTTTCAAATAAATATTACTAATCAAATTTAATTAAATTATGTCAGACGCGATCGTCAAAAATCTTAGCTTTGGAGATGAAGCTAGGGAAAAAGTATTTGAAGGTATAAATAAACTCACTAATGCTGTCAGCTCTACATTAGGAGCTGGCGGTAAATGTGTTATGCTAGAAGATGGAGCAGGCAAACCTGTTATTACAAAAGATGGGGTAACTGTAGCAGATAGTATTATACTATTAGACCCAGTTGAAAACATGGGAGCAACACTTTTAAAAGAAGCTGCTCGTAAAACAGTTAGAGAAGCTGGAGATGGAACCACTACAGCAACCGTATTAGCTCATGCAATACTCGTAGAGGCATCTAAAGTAGATAAGAGTATAAGTACTAGGGATGTTCGAATAGGAATCGAACAGGCTCTTAAAAAAACTTTAAAATACTTAGATAAAATTAAGGTTCCTGTTAAAGGAGATATGATTGATCAAATAGCAACTATATCAACTAATAACGATCCGCATCTTGGAAAAATAATTGGCAATGCTTTTAGAGCAGTCAATAAGACAGGTGTTGTAATGATGGAAATGTCAGATCTAGCAGAAACAGAAGTTGAAGTAGTTAATGGAGTACAATACGATAAAGGATTAACAAACTCTCATTTTATAACCAGTAAAGAAAAGCGTGCAGCAGAATTAGAAAACCCTTTGGTTTTATTAATTGAATCTCCTGTAGAAAATGTAAGACAAATACAAAGTGTATTAGAATACGTTATAAAAAACAATAAGCCCTTATTAATAGTTGCAGATATAGAAGCACCAGTAATATCCGCTTTAGCAATGAATAAAGTTAAAGGAAATATAAAGGTTAATGTTATTAATGCTCCAACATACGGAATAACAAAAAAAGAAATGTTAACTGACTTAGCTATGCTAACGAAAGCAACAATAATTAATGAAGATTTAGGAGATGATCTTGATTTAATTAAACCAGAATTTTTAGGTACATGTTTAAAAAGTGTAACTACTGATGAAGAAACTATTATTCAAGTAGATAAGCCATCAGAAGAAATTAAAAAAGCAATAAAGTTTATTAAAAAAGATTTATCTAAAAACAAACCTCCAGCTGAAATCATTCGTTTAGAAAAAAGATTAGCAAGACTATCAGCTAAAATAGCAATAGTAAAAGTAGGTGCAAATTCAGATATTGAATTAAAAGAAAAATCAGATAGAGTTGAAGATGCAATATGCGCAACTAAAGCTGCAATAAAAGAAGGAATTGTTCCCGGTGCCGGTATAGCATTACATAACGCGGCTGATTCAATTGAGGACCCAACATTAAATGAGCAAATTTTAATTAATGCAATAAAATATCCTTATAAAAAAATATTAAGTAATGCTGGTATTTCATACGGACCATTTCTTGATGTTGGTTGGGGAATTAATGTTATAACAGGTGAAAGCTGTAATCTTATTAAAAATGGGATTATAGATCCACTGCTAGTTACAAAAAGTGCATTATCAAATGCTGTTTCAGTAGCAACTACTATATTATCTACAGATTGTGTAATTAATAATTTAAGAATTGATGAAGGCAATAGGTAGAAATTTAATAATAAATAAAACAGCAAAAGAAATATCTACAACAAAAGGGGGATTGCTTTTAGCAGAAGCCCATAAAGATGATGTAAGATATGTAGAGGCTATTGTTGTTTCAGTAGGTAATGAAGTTGAAGGTATTAATCAAGACGATAAAATATATTTTGACAAGCATGCTGGACATATAATAGAAATTGATAAGACTGCTTATCATGTTATAAAATCATCAGATATAGTAGTGGTTTTATGAGAAAGCTTGAGGCAAGTGAAATAAGAGATATAAACTTGCTTAAGCATTATAGAATAATTAGAAAATGGGCTTGCCGTAATAATAATCTAAACGATGCTGATTTAGAGCTTTTAATTTATTTTGATTGTACTAAATTATTTACAAAACAAGATTATAAAATAGGTACGTACGCTTACAGCTGGGATAATAAGCGCTGGAACAGATTATTAAAAGAGGGTTGGATTGAAGTATGGAGACGTCGGAATCAAACTACTCAAAAATATAATATGTATAAAGTTTCATTTAAGTGTAAACAGCTAATAAGTAAGATGTACCGTATTATGCTCGGTAAAGATGATATTCCAAGTAGTGAAAAAAGAAATTCAATAATGAGGGGTAAAACTTATACCGACACTGTTTTGCAAACTGCAATTCAAAATGTAAATAACGATAAAAATAGATAATATGAATAATAACTTAAATAAAGAATCTGCATTTAGTTATATGGCTCAACCAGATCCATCTACCTTAATGCCTCAAAGCACACAGGAAACTCAAATTGCACCACTTCCAGGACAAATGAGTGTAGGTCCAGCAATGCCACCTTCACCATTTTCTCCAAGAGAAATGCAAACAGGATCACAAATATTTGGTCAACCACTTCCTAATTCATTTGATAGACAAATGCAAACAACAAATTTAAACAACATACAATGAAAGAAGATAAAGCATATAATCAAGCTTCAAAAAATAAAAAAGTTAGTATAGTAGGAGAATCTCATATTTGGGATGGACCATTAAATCAAGAAGGACGTCAACACGGGCCAGGTTCTAGTAGTGGTATTAACGGAATGCAAGTTTCAAAATATCCAACTAAAAATTACCCTATGGGTACTCCCATTACTTCTATAGCTCAAGCAAATAAAGGTGGAGATGTAAATGCCTTAAGATCTGTAAAAAGATATACAGGTAATGCTAAATTTTAAATTAACAATGACAGATTTTAAACTTTACATTATAAATGGTGCATCGTTTATGGTATCATTAATGAATATTGACGCGTTTTTAAAAATAACTTTATTATTATTAACAATAGGTTATACTATTAACAAGTGGTATATCATGAGTAAAACAAATAAAAAATAGGTAATATGAAAAGTAAGTATATTAGTGAACATATAACTTACAATGAATCTATAAAATCTTCAACAGCAATTCGAAAAGGTATTGAAAATATTCCTAAAGAATACGAACTTCAAAACATGGGGTTAGTTGCTGAAAAAGTTTTTGAACCTTTAAGAGAATGGGTTAAAGGCCCTATAAAAATTACTTCATTTTTTCGATGTGAAGAATTAAATAAAACGATTGGGGGAAGTTCTAAATCTCAACATTGTGAAGGAAGAGCTATTGATGTTGATGATATATACAATTATAAATCAAATGCTGAAATGTTTTATTTTATAAAAAACAATTTAAATTTTGATCAACTTATTTGGGAATATGGAAATTCTCATAATCCTGATTGGGTTCATTTAAGTTTTATTTCGGAAACACAAAATAGACAAAGAGTACTTCAAGCATTTAGAGTAAACAATAAAACAGAATATAAAATAATATAATGACTTACGTTCAAACAAATTCACCTTTTCTTAAAAGAGCTAAACCACCAGCTCCTTCTAAAAAGAAATCGTTAGGTTATTATAATAAAGCAAAGCCTACTGGTACAGGTGGTGCTGCTGGTGGAGGAATGTCTGAAAAAGGTGTTAAAAAATATAAAAGAGATAATCCAGGTAGTAAATTGCGTACAGCAGTTACCAAAGATCCTAAGAAACTTAAAAAAGGGAGTAAAGCTTGGAAAAGACGTAAATCATTTTGTGCTAGATCTAAAGGATGGAAATCAGAAAGAGGTAGAGCAGCAAGACGTAGATGGAATTGTTAAAATAAATATTATGAAAAAATTTCCACAAATAAAAAAAGCAAATCGGGGTAAGTTTACAACCTGGGCAAAAGCTAATGGATTTAAAGATGCTTGTTCAGCTGCAACTGCAGTAATGAAATCAAAAAAAGGCAAGTATAGTAAAGACGTTAGAGAAATGGCAAACTATGCAAATAACTTTGGTTGCAAAAAATAATTAATAATTAAAAATAAACAAATGGGAACTAAAATTACTAAAGGCAATGTACGTGACGCAATGCGAGATGACAAAGCACATATTGACTATTTAAAAAGAGATGTATTAGACGATCAACATAAAGGTGGTAAATATAAAGACATCAATCAAACTGCCGATGAAAAACATATTTCAAGATTAGCAGGAGATATTAAATCAGATGGTTCCTATTTGAGTAAGCACATGAAACATTAATATTATGAAAGAAAAATCAGCATTATTTAATTTAAATAAAGGTTATAAAAGTCCTTTAGAAGGAAATGCTTTTGGTGGTAAGCTAAAAGAAAATATGGATAAAGGAATGAGTAAATCTGATGCTGCAAAACAAGCCGCTGCAGACTTACAAGACATGCCTGTAGACAATAGGGCTGGGGGATCAACTCCCGCAGCCAATATGAATAAAGGCTATGGCCAACAAGTTACAAGTCCTATGTCTAATCTTAATAAAGGTTATGGCCAACAAGTTAAAAGTCCTTTAGGTATTGAAGATGGAATAATTATTAAAGGTTTAAGAAGTATAGGTAGTAAATCGGTTTCAGAAAAAGTACAACAAAAAAGAAAAGCTTCTGGTAATTTTACTATGGCAGAATTAGCTGCTCAAAAAGCATTAAAATCTAATAAGACTAATTTAGGTCCTATAGGTTCTGCAAAAAATAATTTTGGTCCTATAACTGAAAAACAGGCTAACTATGCGGCTAATCAATTAAAGCCACCAACTCAAATAAAATCAGTTGGAACAAGTGGTGTACAAAATGATGGATCTGGAAATGAAGGATATGGTGTTGGGGGATCTACTAAAAAACCAGTAGTAAAAATTAAAACAGAACCAATAGTAAAAGCAAGAAAAACAGTTAACGCTTTAAAAACTACTAGCACTTCTATACAAAAAATTAAAACTACTGGACCATCAAATAGATCTGATGATTTTGCTAAAACAGCAGCAGCTACAAAAAGCTTTAGAAGTTCAACAAATAAGCCCACAAGCACTGTTAAAAAAGCATCTAAAGAAAAAGCTTCAGAAAAAATAATGTCAAGAAAAGAAATAAGAGCGGCAAAACAAAAAGACAAAGCTTCTGGTATGAGTAGAAAAGAAGTAAGGCTTAATAAAACAAAACGTAAAGCTGCAGCAGCTAAAGCAAAAACTAATAAAATAGCTAAAAGCATAGATGCTTCAAAACCTAAATCAGCTGATACGGGTACTAAACAAATTGCTGCTAAATCACAAAGAAATAAAGCAAAAAGATTAGAAAATAGAGCAATTAAAATTGAAGGTAGAATACAAAAAAAGAAAATTAATAAAAACACAAAACAAAAAATAAAATCTAATATATAATTAAATGCAATCAAAAGGATTTGGAGATACAGTAGAAAAAATAACTACTGCAACAGGAATTAAAACAATTGTAGATAAGGTTTCAGAAGGATTAAACATTCCGTGTGGATGTAGTCATCGTAAAGAAGCACTTAATAAACTCTTTCCATATAAACAACAAGAAAAAAGTGGCATTCAATTTGACTAACCCCCCATATACTATTGATAACACCCCTATTTACAATGTAGATTTAGGTGATGGTGTTTTAGGTAAGGCTAATCGTAATGGTAGTATTTTAGTAAATAAAGATATTACTGATGATAAACAATTAAAAGATGTTATTAAACACGAGCAAGTTCATTTAGATCAAATAAATCGAGGTGACTTAGATTATAACGATTCATCTGTATTTTGGAAAGGCAAAACATACCCGCGTGCAACAATGAAAGAAGGTGCTTCGAATTTACCGTGGGAAAAAGAGGCATATAATAAAACAACTTAATATAAAAAAAATGAATAAAGATTTAAAAGATATGCCAATTGATAATAGAGCTACTTCTGATGGAACTCCTTTTAGAAATAATGCAATTAAAAAAATGGAAGGTAGTGCATTGTTTAATCATGGAAAACCGCATCCAGAAAGAACTAATGCAGGAAGTACTCCATCAGGATCAGCAAGACAAACTGATCAAGTTTATAATTATGTAGATGGTGTACAATCTAGTATGGTTAATACTGGAGGAGGAGCATTTAAACCATCCGCAAGAGGTGTGCAATTAGCTAAAAATAGAACAGGATTTTATGATACGGATCCAGAAGGTATGAGACAATCAAATCCATTTAGAGGAGAAATTTTACGTCCAAGTGGAAGTAGTAATTTAGTTAGCGGATTTAAAGATGAACAAGGAAATATTACAAGAGTATCAGTTTTTGATCCTGCTAAAGACAAACGTACCCCTAGATTAAAGCAATACAATGAATTTGTAAAAAACAGAGATCGACATAATGCTAATGCAGCTAGAATACAAAATACAATAAAAAATATATCAGGTTATACAGGACCTACAAGAACGCCAGGAGCTATAGCTAAAAAGAAATAAATTATGTGGCAAGTATTACTTGGGTTATTAAAAGGCGGGCGCGGTGGTAAAACACCAGTTGGCAACTTAGCTTGGGAAATACGAGAAGCTATAAAGGGTAAAGAATTAGATCCTAATGAATTAATATCATTACAAACTAAAATAAATGAAATAGAAGCTGGGCATCGTAGCATATTTGTTGCTGGTTGGCGTCCATTTATTGGTTGGATTTGTGGTTTTGCTTTAGCTTATAATTTTATTATACGTGATTTATTTATTTGGATATTAAAACCTGCAGACATTCCACCTGCATTACAAATGGAACATTTAATGACAGTGTTATTAGGAATGCTTGGATTAGGTGGATTAAGAACTTATGAAAAAATAAAAGATAAAACAAAATAAAAAGAATTATATTTACAAATAACAATTAAATTTAATAATATGAAAAAAGTAGAAACTAAATCTATTTCTTCTGAAGAATTAGTAAAAATAAAAAAACAACAAGAAACTTTAAGCGATACTATTAAAGGTATTGGACAACTTGAATCTCAAAAACATGCATTATTACATCAGCAGGCTGGTCTTAGTCAAGAGATTGAAGAATTTAAGCAAGAACTTGAAACTGCGTATGGTAGAATAAGAATTAATATTGAAGATGGTTCTTATACTGATATTGCAGAAGAAGATAAAGAATAAAAATGTCTTCCATTATTAGAAAAATAAGTATAGGGGCTGATTATAAAAATGAAGCTATGCATTATGCGGTAGGCCAACAAGTTTATGGTGGACATGAAATAGCATACATTTTGTTTGAAGATCAAGACAGTTCATATAACATTCATATTAAAAAAAATAATGAAGTTATGCCTTGGAAAAAATTTAATTCTAATATGGCTATTTCTGTAGAATATGATCTACAATATTAAATGAAAAGTATATACGACTTTATAGTTAAACCAGCTGGTGAAAGATATAATAATAAAATTAAAATTAATGACAAAGAATTAATTTTAAATACAAATATTGAAAACTGGAAAGCAGTAAATAGAATTGCTATAGTTGTTGAAACGCCATTAGCTTTTTCAACTAAAATAAAAAAAGGTGATTTAGTTGTAGTACATCAAAATGTATTTAGAAGATTTTACAATATAAAAGGTAAACAAAAAGACAGTAGATCTTGGTTTAAAGAAGATTTATATTTTTGTAATATAAGTCAATTATATTTATACAAGCAAAAAAACAAATGGCAAACTATTTTAGAACGTTGTTTTGTTAAACCTATAGTTGATACAAACGATTTTACGCTTGATAAAGAAAAAAAGCTTGTTGGTATATTAAAATACGGTAATAGCTCATTAGAAGCTTCTGGAATTAATCCTGGAGATTTAATTGGCTTTACTCCAAATAGCGAATGGGATTTTATTATAGATAATGAAAGACTTTTTTGCATGCAATCTAATGATATAGTAATTAAATATGAATTCCAAGGAAACGAAGTTGAATATAATCCAAGCTGGGCAAAAAGCTGTTAAAGAATTAATTAAAGTTGCTGAAGAAAAAATAGTTACAGGTAGTGCAGATGATGTATCAGCCGATAGATTAAAGAATGCTGCAGCTACAAAAAAATTAGCAATTTTTGATGCATTTGAAATACTTACACGTATTGAAGCAGAAAAAAATTTATTAGAAAATAAACCAATTGATAAAAAAGAAGCATTTAGTGGTTTTGCTGAAAGAAGATCTAAATAATGTACAAGCAAACATTAGTTAAAAATGTTTTCCCTATTAAGCCTAATATAATAAAAAGAAAAAATAGGTATAAAAAATGGGAGTATGGATATAACAAGGAACATGATATAATTGTTATAAGTAAAGATGGAACAATAGGTGACATTGTTGAAATACAAAATTTAGTAATTGCTCTTCCTAAAGAACCTAAAACTTTAGAAAACAATAATAATGTTTGGAAGCCTCATGTTTTTTCAAAAGAATTAGCTCAAATTAATAGCATATTTGAATGGGAAACATATCCTGAAGATTTTAAAAATAGATGGTATGATTATATTAATAGAGAGTTTACAAGACGTGAAGAAGGCCATTGGTTTAACAATAAAGATATTTCTACTTATATTACTGGTTCTCATTACATGTACTTGCAGCACACCAAAATTGATGTTGGGAAGCCAGACTTCAGAGAAGCTAATAGATTATTCTTTATTTTTTGGGAAGCCTGCAAATCAGACAAGCGTTGTTATGGAATGTGCTATCTTAAAAACCGTAGATCCGGTTTTAGCTTTATGTCTTCAGCAGAGACCGTCCATCAAGCTACAATTACTTCAGATGCACGGTTTGGGGTATTGTCCAAATCGGGTGCTGATGCTAAAAAAATGTTCACAGATAAGGTTGTCCCAATATCTGTTAATTACCCCTTCTTCTTCAAACCAATCCAAGATGGGATGGACAGACCAAAATCAGAATTGGCGTACAGAGTACCGGCCTCAAAATTTACCAAAAAGTCCATTACGGAAACCGCTGAAAAGCAAATACTAGAAGGATTAGATACTACTATAGACTGGAAAAATACAGGGGATAATAGTTATGACGGTGAAAAATTAAAGTTATTAGTGCATGACGAATCTGGTAAATGGGAAAGACCTGATAATATTCTTAATAACTGGAGAGTAACAAAAACTACATTACGATTAGGAAGTAAGATTATAGGCAAATGTATGATGGGATCAACATCAAATGCTTTAGATAAAGGTGGTAAAAACTTTAAAAAATTATATTACGAATCTGATGTTACAAAAAGAAACCGCAATGGACAGACTAGCTCAGGATTATATAGTTTGTTCATACCTATGGAATGGAACTACGAAGGATTCATTAATACTTATGGATTTCCTGTATTCGAAACACCGGAACAAGTCGTTCAAGGTATTGACAACGAAGAAATAGATATAGGAGTTATAGAGCATTGGGAAAATGAAGTTGATGGATTAAAAGAAGATCAAGACAGTTTAAATGAACTTTATAGACAGTTTCCAAGAACGGAGGATCATGCATTTAGAGATGAAGCTAAACAATCATTATTTAATTTGACTAAAATTTATGAGCAAATTGATTATAACAATGATTTAAGAAATACAAATATAATAAGTACGGGTAATTTTCAATGGTACAATGGTATATCGGATACTAGAGTAATATTTAATCCCAACAAACAAGGAAGATTTAGAATAAGTTGGATACCACCTTACAATCTTCAAAATAGAACAATAGAAAAAAATGGAATTAAATACCCCGGAAACGAGCACTTGGGTGCTTTTGGGTGCGATAGTTATGATATTTCTGGTACGGTTGATAGAAGGGGTTCGAATGGCTCGCTTCATGGATTAACAAAGTTTTCAATGGAAGAAGCTCCGTTGGATCAGTTTTTTTTAGAATATATAGCAAGACCTCAAACAGCAGAAATATTTTTTGAAGATGTATTAATGGCATGTATTTTTTATGGTATGCCAATATTAGCAGAAAATAATAAACCTAGATTGTTGTATCATTTTAGAAGAAGAGGTTATAGAGGTTTTTCAATGAATCGTCCTGATAAAAAATTTAGTAAATTATCTGTAACAGAAAAAGAAATTGGAGGAATACCTAATTCAAGTGAAGATATTAAGCAAGCTCACGCAGCGGCAATAGAATCTTATATAGAAACTAAAGTTGGTTTTTTAGGTGAAGGATATGGTGATATGTATTTTCAAAGAACATTAGAAGATTGGGCAACATTTAATATTAATAATAGAACAGCTCATGATGCATCAATTAGTTCAGGACTTGCTATTATGGCTTGTAATAAAAATAGATATGCACCAGTAAGTAAAAGAATAAAAACTTCAATTAATTTAGGTATAAAAAAGTACAATAATGATGGTAGTACCTCAAAAATTATAAAATAAATGAACGTATATACAAACCCTAATAGCTCATTTCCAAGTCAAGTAGTAAGCAATGAAGAAAAAGCTAGCATAGATTATGGTAGACAAGTTGCTCATGCTATAGAAAGAGAGTGGTTTAATCAAGGAAGAACTAATTTTAATAGATTTCAAACTTCTTGGAATAATTACCATCAATTAAGATTGTATGCCAGAGGCGAGCAATCAATTCAAAAGTATAAAGATGAATTATCTATTAATGGTGATTTATCTTATTTAAATTTAGATTGGAAACCTGTACCTGTAATTCCTAAGTTTATTGATATTGTAGTAAATGGTATAGCTGAAAAAGATTTTGAAATAAAAGCCTTTGCTCAAGATCCCGCTTCATTACAAGAAAAAACAGAATATGCTAGAAGTGTACTTAGAGATATGTATACTCAAGATCTTCAAGGTATGGCTAATAAATTATTAGGAGAAGATTTTTCTAATTCACCTATTTCTCCTGAACAATTACCAGAAACTCCAGAAGAGTTAGAAGTAATGATGCAGACTAGCTATAAGCAATCTGTTGAGATTGCAGAAGAAGAAGCTATAAATAATGTATTATCAAATAATAAATATGATAATATTAAAACAAGAAGTGTTTATGATTTAGCTGTATTAGGTATTGGAGCTTCTAAAACTAGCTTTAATGTAACAAATGGTATTGTTATTGATTACGTTGATCCAGCTTATTTAGTTTATTCTTATACAGAAGATCCTAACTTTGATGATATTTATTATGCGGGTGAAGCTAAAGCTATTACTATTGCAGAATTAAAAAAGCAATTCCCTAATATTTCAGAAAAAGAATTAAAAGATATTCAAAATATGCCCGGCAATAAACAATATGTTACTGGCTGGGGTAATTATGATGAAAACACTGTTCAAGTATTGTATTTTGAATACAAGACTTATATGAATCAAGTATTTAAAATAAAACAAACAGAAAACGGATTAGAAAAAGTTATTGAAAAACCTGATACTTTTAATCCCCCACCAAACGACAACTTTGAAAGAGTTGCAAGAACAATAGAAGTATTGTATACGGGTGTAAAAGTTTTAGGAAACAATACAATGTTACAATGGGAGTTGTCAGAAAACATGACACGTCCTTATGCTGATACTACTCGAGTTAAAATGAATTATGCAATTGTTGCACCTAGAATGTACAAAGGTCGTTTAGAATCTCTTGTAAGTAGAATAACGGGATTTGCAGATATGATTCAATTAACTCATTTAAAATTACAACAAGTAATGTCTCGAATAGTTCCTGACGGAGTATTTTTAGATATGGATGGATTAGCTGAAGTAGATTTAGGCAACGGTACAAATTATAATCCAGCAGAAGCATTGAATATGTATTTTCAAACTGGTAGTATTGTTGGAAGATCATTAACACAAGATGGTGAATTAAATAGAGGAAAAGTTCCTGTTCAAGAATTAACATCATCAGCAGGTCAAGCAAAAATAAATTCATTAATTGGTACTTATCAATATTATTTACAAATGATAAGAGATGTAACCGGTTTAAATGAAGCAAGAGATGCTAGTACTCCTGATAAAAATGCTTTAGTTGGATTACAAAAATTAGCGGCTAATCAATCAAACATAGCTACTAAACATATTTTAAAATCAAGTTTATTTTTAACTTTAAGAATATGTGAAAACGTTTCATTAAGAATAGCGGATTGTTTAGCAAATCCTTTAACTAATGAATCATTAAAACAAAGTATATCTAATTTTAATGTTAAAACATTAAATGAAATAAAAGATTTAAATTTATACGACTTTGGTATTTATTTAGAATTAGAACCTGAAGCTGAAGAGCAAGCACAGTTAGAACAAAATATTCAAGTTGCATTACAATCGGGCGGAATAGATTTAGAAGACGCTATTGATGTAAGACAAATTAAAAATTTAAAACTTGCAAATCAAACTCTTAAGTTTAAACGTAAGAAAAAACAAGAAGCTGCTGAGGCACAGCAATTAGCTAATATAAATGCGCAAGCACAAGCAAATGCTAAAGCCTCTGAGGCAGCAGCTATGGCTGAAGTTCAAAAACAACAAGCTATAACAGGTGAAAAAGTAAGCATTGAACAAGCTAAATCTCAATTTGAAATTGAAAGAATGCGAACAGAAGCTCAAATTAAAAGAGAGCTTATGGCTGAGGAGTTTAATTATCAAATGCAATTAGCATCAATGAAATCTAAAGTTGAAACAACTAAAGAACAAGAAATTGAAGATCGTAAAGATCAACGTGTTAAAATACAAGGAACACAACAGTCTGAATTAATAGATCAAAGACAAAATGATTTATTACCTAAGAACTTTGAATCTGCTGGGAATGACAACTTAGACGGATTTGGATTAGAGCAATTTAATCCTAGATAATTTTTTATTAATCAATTTTATACTATTATATTATGTCAACAACAACAGAAATACAAGAAGGGGATTTTAAATTAAAGAAAAAACCTAAAATGAAAAAACTTGGGAAAAAAAACGAAATTACAAAAGTAAAATTAGTTGAACCTAAAGTTGAAAAAGAAGAAACAATAACTAAAGTAGTTATACCTAACGAAAAAACAGAAGAAGATGCCATTCAGGAGCAAAGCACAAATGAAGTGGATGTTCGCGAATCATCCGACAATGGCCAAGAAGTGGCTGAAGGAAACAAAGAATCTGAAGATACTACCAAAGATTCTGAAGAAAAATTAATAGAAGAAATTGTTGAAATTGGTGACGAAGTTGAAACCAAACAAGATACAATTAAAAAAGAAATTAAAGAAGCGGTAAAAGACGAAAGAATATTACCGGAAAATATTGAAAGCTTAGTTTCATTTATGAAAGAAACAGGTGGAAATATTGAAGACTATGTTCGATTAAATGCAGACTATGATAATGTTAATGATAAAACGCTTTTAAGAGAATATTATAAAAATACTCGCCCACATTTAGACTTTGAAGAAATTAGTTTTCTTATGGAAGACGAATTTGACATTGATGAAGAAGTTGATGATGAGCGAGATGTACGTAAAAAGAAATTAGCGTACAAAGAAGAAGTTGCAAAAGCTAAAAGCTATTTGGATGAACTAAAGGGTAAATACTATCAGGAAATCAAGTTGAGACCTGGTGCTACCCAAGAACAACAAAAGGCTGTAGACTTTTTTAACAGATATAATGAAGAACAAAATACTGCTAAAGAGCAACACGAACAATTTAAATCTAACACTAAAGAGCTGTTTAATAATGATTTCAAAGGTTTTGATTTCAATGTAGGCGAAAAGAAATTTAGATATAAAGTTCAAAACACAGATCAAGTTGCTGATAATCAATCTAATATCAACAATATTATTGGGAAGTTCCTAAATGATAAAGGTGAAGTTGTAGATACTAAAGGTTATCATAAGGCAATGTATGCGGCATCTAATGTTGATAAAATTGCAAATCATTTTTATGAACAAGGAAAAGTTGATGCAGTTAAAAACGTAATTGATAAATCTAAAAATGTTAGCACAGAGCCTAGAGCTACTGCTGATGGAAATGTATTTATTAATGGTCTGAAAGTTAGAGCTATAAGTGGTCTTGATTCTTCAAAATTAACAATTAAGAAAAAACGATTCAATTAAAAATTAAAAATTAAAATTATGGCAACAGTTCCAGTGGCCCCAGTATTTGGGTCAATTAAACCGTCTCAAAAGCAACAACTTTTAGAGACAAATTATTTAAATTTTACCGATGGTACTAATGACTTTGCTCAACAGTATCTTCCTGAAATTTATGAGCAAGAGGTAGAGCGTTATGGAAACAGAACGTTATCTGGCTTTTTAAGAATGGTAGGTGCAGAAATGCCCATGACTTCTGATCAAATTGTTTGGTCTGAACAAAACCGTTTACATATTGCATATGATGCATGTACTCACTCAGCTGCAGTAGCAGATGATATTACATTTGCAACTAACGCAGCAGCAGGACCAGCATTTGTAGAAAATGTTATTTCTGTTAACCAAACTATTGTTATTATGAATCCAGCTAACGGAGCAGAAGTAAAAGCTCTTGTAACGGGAAGTGTAACAGCAGGTGGTGTAGCCAGTATTACAGTGAAATCTTATACGGCAGCTAATGTTGCTCCAACGATTGCACAAGGTACGGCAGGATTAAAGATATTTGTTTATGGTTCAGAATATAGAAAAGGGACTACAGACAATGATATTAAAAGTGTAACTCCAAGTTTTTCTCAGTTTCACAACTCTCCTATTATTATTAAAGAAAAGTATGCGATCAATGGATCTGATACTGCTCAAATTGGATGGGTAGAAGTTGCAACTGAAGATGGAACATCTGGATTTCTATGGTATTTAAAAGCTGAATCAGAAACTCGTTTACGTTTTGAAGATTACTTAGAAATGGCTGTAGTTGAAGGAGAATTAGCAGCAGCTGGTTCTGGTGTTGCAGGAATTGCAGGTATTGCTTACGGTGGTACTCAAGGTTTATTTGCAGCTATTCAAGATAGAGGTAATGTAGTAAGTGGCTTCGTTGCTGCTGGTGGATTAGGTACATTTGACAACATCCTTAAAAATTTAGATACTCAAGGAGCTATTGAAGAAAACATGCTTTTCTTAAATCGTTCTACGTCTTTAGATTTTGATGATATGTTAGCTACTCTTTCTGCTGGTGCAAACGGCGGAACAGCTTATGGATTATTTGAAAACTCTGAAGAAATGGCTTTAAATCTTGGATTTACTGGTTTCCGTAGAGGTTCTTATGATTTTTATAAGACTGACTGGAAATACTTAAATGATGCTTCTACTAGAGGTGCAATGGCAGACAATCCTATTGATGGTGTCCTTGTTCCAGCTGGTACATCAACTGTATATGACCAAATTTTAGGTACTAATATTAGACGACCTTTCTTGCATGTACGTTACCGTGCATCTGAAGCGGATGATAGAAGAATGAAATCTTGGTTAACAGGATCTGTTGGAGGTGCATTTACATCTTCATTAGATGCGATGGAAGTTCATTTCTTATCTGAAAGATGTTTAGTAGTTCAAGCTGCTAATAACTTCGTATTATTTACTAAGTAGTAAATTTTACAAATTATTATTCAGGGGGCGTTATGCCCCTTGGGTAATTTTTTATATTAACTTTTAAATTATATTATATCATGGCTAAAAAAGCTAAAATTATGGATGCTTCAGTAATAGAACATGAAGTGCCAACAGTAAAAGAAACAATTAAAAAACCTACTAAACCACAGTGGGAAATAAAAGACAGAAATTATTTTTTAACAGGAGCACACAATCCTTTAACTTATACAATACCTTCTCGTCATACAACAAAAGTTCCTTTATTATGGTTTGACTCTAATAATAATGAACAAAAAGAATTAAAATATGCTACTAATCAATCCTCTCCTTTTGCAAACGATCATAAAGGTGAAGCAACTTTAGGACATATTATATTTAAAGAAGGAACATTAACAGTTCCTAAAGAAAAACAAAATTTGCAAAAATTATTATCATTATATCATCCTAAACTAAACGTTTCTTATACAGAATTTGATGCAGTTGAGGAAGCTAAAGATGAATTAGATGATTTAGAAATGCAAATTGATGCATTAAATGCTGCTAAAAATATTGATATAGATCATGGAGAAGCTATTTTAAGAGTAGAATTAGGTTCTCAAGTAACTACAATGAGTTCAAAAGAAATTAGAAGAGACTTATTGTTATTTGCTAAGCGTAAACCAGATTTATTTTTAGATTTAGCTGCAGATGATAATGTAGAATTAAGAAACACTGCAATTGTAGCACAAGAAAATGGTATTATTAAATTATCACAAGATCAAAGAACATTTATGTGGGCTTCTAATGATAAAAAATTAATGACTATACCATTTGATGAAAATCCATATTCAGCAATGGCAGCTTTTTTCAAAACAGATGAAGGTACGGAGGTATTTAAATCTATTGAGAAAAAACTAAAATAACATGTAATATTAATATAAGGGGGATATGAAAATTATTCTCCTATATTAAAATAATAAAAAATAATGGCTATAAACGTAAACACCGTATATCAAACCGTTTTATTAATATTAAATAAAGAGCAAAGAGGCTATATGACTCCTCAGGAATTTAATAATATTGGTAATCAGGTTCAGCTTGAAATATTTGAAAAGTATTTTGAAGATTTAAATCAGCAAATACGTGTTCCGCAGGCCGACACAGATTACTCAGATAGAGTAACAAATTTAGATGAAAAAATATCTATATTTAAAACATTTGGAAATGCTATATATGATGCTACAACGCAACCAGCAACTCCTTACTTTACACTACCAACAACTGACGGATTTGGAGACCCCATAACGTTTTATAGATTAGGTACTGTAATTTATAATGATGAAGTTGAACTTCAAAGACTTCAAAGAGGTGATTTTTATTATATTAATAAATCACAATTAACAAAGCCCTCTACTTCGTGGCCCGTTTATTTATATGAAAACAATAAACTTTTTGTAAAGCCAACTGATATTATTTCTAAAATAACTGTTGATTTTATAAGAAAGCCTAAAGATGTTATATGGGGATTTGATGTTGGAGGACTGGGTCAATATATATATAATGATCAAGTTTTTAATGCTGCAACCGCACCAACAGGTTCTGTAGATTTTGAATTACAAGATTCAGAACAAACGGAAGTTATATTAAGAATATTAATGTATGCAGGTATTATTATTAGAGATCCTCAAATAATTCAAGCAGCAGCACAACAAGTTCAAATGGACGAAATAAATAAAAAAAGCTAATACATTATGGCACAACCTGATGGTGGTTTAATAACCGAAACAAATAGACAATATTACGAGGGTGCACAAAGTTTTAAAGTTATTGCAACTCAATTATCATATACTACTACTTTTAATACAAATTTAATATATGGTAACTATTCGCCTACAGATCCTAATTTTGGATTAAACAATTATGTTTTATATACTAGCTTAACTGGTTTACCTGGTAGTTTTGTAGAATATATTTTTGAATATAGTGTATTTAATAACACAATAACTTTTGCTGCAGCTTTACCTACTAATAGTTTTATTGTTGTGCAATTAAAAACTGACACAGGTGGTGAATATGGTAATCAAGATGCATTTGGTAGAGCTACGCAAGAAAACTATGGTAGCTATCAATATGTTTCTATTAATGATATTATAAATAATTTTATAATTGCTTATGTAGGAGCAGGAAAACTAATTACAAGTATAAAAAGAACTGATGTATTGTTTCATGCTAAGCGCGGATTACAAGAATTTAGCTATGACACTTTAAAAAGTATTCATTCATCTGAAATGACTGTTCCGCCAAGTTTATCAGTGCCTTTACCTCAAGATTATGTTAATTATGTAAGTTGTTCTTGGGTTGATAGATTAGGTGTAAAGCACCCTATATATCCTACAACATTAACTACTAGACCATATAGCACACCTTTACAAGATAATTTAGGTATACCTACCTCAGGAGCATACGATCAAACTTTAGAAGGTACTTCTCAAACAAATGAAAGATGGGATAAAGCAAATCCAAGATTATTAAGTGGAGGAATAACTAATAACGATATTAATAATGGATTAGCTCCTTTAGATATATGGAATTTTGATTGGGGATATGGTGGGTTTTATGGACAACGCTATGGACTTGATCCTGAAATATCACAAGTAAATGGATGGTTTAATATAGATGAAAGAGAAGGTAAAATGTCTTTTTCAAGTGATATTAATGGTGCATTAATTATATTAGAGTATATATCAGATGGAGTTTCATATGATGTTGATATGAAAGTACCTAAATTAGCAGAAGATGCTTTATATGCACACATTAGTTATGCTGTATTAGCTAGTAGAATAAATATTCCTGAATATATAATTAATAGACTTAGAAGAGAGCGCAGTGCTAAATTAAGAAACGCAAAAATTAGATTATCTAATATAAAATTAGAAGAGTTTACTCAAATAATGACTAATAAATCCAAGTGGATTAAACACTAAAATTAAATGGCTGAAGTAAAAAATGCTTTTGTTAAATCTAAAATGAATAAAGATCTTGATGATAGATTACTACCATCAGGTGAATATCGAGAAGGAATTAATATACAAGTTAGTAGATCCGAAGGTCCTGATGTAGGTACTTTACAAAATGTAAGAGGAAATAAATTAATTATAGATTTTGCAACTTTAACAGGTGTAGCAGGGTTAACTACTATTGGTCAATTTACTGATTCTACTAATGAAGTAATTTATGTTTTTTTAACTGATTGGACACCTCCATCTACAAATCCAAATGCTTATAATACAACAGCAAATAATTTTATTTATTCATATAATGTAAATTCAAACACAACAACCCCTTTACTTAAAGGTGCTTTTTTAAATTTTGCTACTACTAATCTTATAATTGGAGTTAATGTATTAGAAAACTTTTTGTTTTTTACAGACAATAGAAATCAACCACGTAAAATTAATATTGCCTCAGCAGCTCCAATTCCCCCTTCAACAGAACCTATATATTATGATTCAGAAGAGCAAATATCTGTAGCAAAATATAATCCTTATCAAAGTATAAATCTTTATAAAGAAACTGGATCTAATACTGGTGTTTATGAAACAGCAATGTATGATAGAACAAATACATTATTGCCTGATGGCTCCGCAAATCCAGATGCAGATCCTAATTATCCAGGTGATCCTAATTATTTAAATGATAAATTTGTAAGATTTAGTTATAGATTTAAATTTGATGATAATGAATATTCTTTAATTGCACCTTTTACTCAACCTGCATTTATACCGGAACAAGACGGATATTTTTTAAACAACACAACTCCTTCTGGTAATTCTAAAGATGAAAATTCAACATATAGAAGTACTATAGTTGATTTTATGGAAAATAAAGCAGATAATATTTTGTTACAGATTCCATTACCATCTAATGGAAATGAATTAAATGATAAATTTAAAGTTTCTGAAATAGAAATTTTATATAAAGAATCTGATCAAGTAAGCATAAAAGTAATTGACACAATTAATGAAAATAAATTTCAATCAATTACAAATAATACATATGAATATAATTATCAAGCCAGAAAGCCTTATAAAACATTACCAAATGCCGATTTAATTAGGGTATATGATAAAGTTCCCGTTAAAGCTTTAGGACAAGAAATTATTGGAAACAGAGTTGTTTATAGTAATTTTCAAGATAAACATACACCACCTAGTTCATTAGAATATTCAGTGAATGCATCTAATAAGTCTAATTTTAATGTTTCAGGAACAAATGAAACACAATGGGATACTAGTATTACAGAATATCCCATGCATACTCTTAAGCAAAATAGAAATTATCAAATAGGTGTTGTATTGTCTGATAAATTTGGAAGAACTTCTTCAGTAATTTTATCGTCCGTACAGCCTGGTGTAAATAACGAACAGGGAAATACATTTAAGGGATCTACTTATTATCATCCTTATAAATCTACATCAGATAATCTTCCTGCAACATGGCCAGGAGATTCTTTAAAAGTTTTATTTACTGCTGCTATTGAAGGCGGAGAAACTGGATTGTATAATGGTGACAAAACTTCTACTAGTTATAATCCTTTAGGCTGGTATACTTATAAAATAGTAGTAAAACAAACAGAACAAGAATATTACAATGTTTATTTACCTGGTGTTTTAAATCAAGATCCAGGAGGTTTACTAGATGATCCTAAAGATACCGTTTCTTATATAACTCTTTTAAATGACAATATAAATAAAGTACCTCGTGATTTAAGTGAAGTTGGACCAGAACAAAAACAGTTTAGAAGTTCTGTACAATTATTTGGTAGAGTTACACCAGATGCTTCAACTAGTATTCCTGCTTTTAATGAGCAATTTTATCCAGGTCAATCATCAGACACAGTATCTACTATTGGAGAACAAGATGATTTATTAGGTGCATCAGGAACAACATATAGTGATATATATCAATCTAAATCAAATCCATTATTAGCAAGATCAACACAAGGAAATACAGCTAATCCTATAGGAGCAAATATACATGCTTCAGGTAATTACAATATATTATTAGGCATATATGAAACCAGTCCTACAATATCATTGTTAGATATATATTGGGAAACATCTTCAACGGGATTAATTTCTGATTTAAATTTAGCAATTGATACTGGAACTAATAATCCAACAGGATTTAGTATTATTAATTATAATCAAAACGAAGCTAATGATCTAGGCAGTACTATTACTGATGATTTTTGGCCATTAGATTTAACAGATTCACCAATAGCACAATCAAATATTATATTAAATAGTATTGTAGATGCTACCGGTGTTTCAAGAAGTGGTATAACTATATTAAAAACGCCTGCAGGAGGAACAACTCCAAATGGTAATGTTCATGCTTATGATAGTTATGTTTTACAAACAACCGAGTATTTCTTTTTTAATTCTAATTCAGCTAAAAATAATTTTACTTTTAATTTTACAGTACAAGATTTAACTGGTGGAGGTGTTTCAAATATACCTTTTGATGCAAATTTAAATAATGCATCTCCTATAATAACAAATTGCCCAGGAACTATTGCAGTTGTGCCAGGAACCCAAGATATATATCAATTTGAAGGAACAAATGGTTCAAATACAGGTGGAAGTTATACAGCTGAAGGATTAGTTTGGAGTTTAATTAATAACGATTTAACTTCACCTATTACAATAAATTCATTAACAGGTGTATTGCAAGATTTAACAGGAACTGCAACAGGAGCATTTGCTGGTACGGTTACATTAACAGATGCTGACGGGGGTTCTACTAACGGAGCTTTAAGTGCAACCTGTGCTATTGACACTACTGTGGGCGCTGAACCTGCTAATGGAGCTTTTGCTGATTGTAAAACTATTGTTGGAACTAAAGGAGCTGTAAGTCAAGGATTTTTTTGGGTATCTGATAAAACAAATGCAGCACAACAAACAAGTGCGGTAGATAATTTAAGACAGCCTATATCTCAATTAGCATTAGATGATAATTTAGCACCACCTTTAACAGCTTCAGCAACTGTAACAAATGTAAATTGTCGTAAATTAGCTGATGTACCCCCTGTTTTAACCAATACAAATACTAATGTAACTTATAATAGTAATCAAGGGGCAAGCAATTTATCTCAAGGAACAGCTTATATAAGTGTAGATTTTGAATTAGAGCAATATACGGCACCTAATTTAGCGGCTACATTTAATTCCACAGCAAATTTTGTTAGCGGCCCAGAGGGACCTTATGTTTTATGGACAGCTTATTTAGAATATAGAATAGATGCTAATAGTGCTTGGGTTAGAGCAACAGATATTGAAAATAATGAAATATTTTTTGGGGGCCGACAAGAAGTAAATTATGAAGCATTTACTGTAGGGGCCGGATTTAATACTTATTCTGGATTTCAGGGACAACAAACAATAAATGCAGCAGGAACAATAATTGACCCAAATACTTCAGACCCTATAAGAGCAGGTAATTTTTTAAATGTTAGTGCTCAAGATGTAATGACAGTTGCTACACAATATTTTGGTGCAGGAGGTAATAATGCTTCATTATATGGTAAAGCAAATAGAACTTTTGCTGTTGGAAAAGATCAAGGTTATAAACAAAGTCCTACTAAGCATGGAGATTATAGATTAATAATAAGTTACCCCTGGGGAGCTGCAGATTATTATAGTCAATCTAGCACAAAAGAAGTTGTAACAATAAACATAAATAATATAAATCCTTCAACAACTAATGTAAGATGCCCTGATACTACTACAGTTTTTTATAAAAGCAATAGATATAAAATTACCGTAAAATACGGAGATTTTTATTACCCAAAAGATTATCCAACTTGTCCGTCAACTCCCCCTACTTATTTTATTTATAGAGTGATAGAAGAGGGATCTGCAAATGAAATTGAGGCATTAAAACAAGGATCAATTAATCAAGGTGTAAGGCTTGTGGCAAAAGAATGGCATGCAAAATATGTAACACAATTTTATACTGATACTGCTTTAACAAATAAATGGACACCCTCTTCTCAATCAAATGGTAATTGGCATAGTTATGGGGCTGTATTTAAAGATAGTAAAACAGCTAGAGATGGTTCTTGGAATTCTTGGGTAAAAGCACCAGGGCAACAAATAACGCAGAATTTTCCTTATACTGATAAAGATAGAAAATGGGCTGCTCAGTTTAATTCAACTGGAGAAAAAGCTATTAGAACTGCTATCCCTTCATATACAGATAGCTAAGGTAATTAATTTAATAAATAAGTAATAATAAACTATGGCAGCAGTAGTAGAGATTAAATTTTTTAACAGCTTTATTTTAAGAAAAGTTGTAGATGCTAGTGGAGATAGTGTTATTTGGAATGGCATTAATGGTTCTGCTAAGCCTATTCCTCAAAATGCAACAGCAAATCAAAATAAATCTTGGTTTATTGAAGAAGCAAGAATACGTGGTGGCTATAATAATACTAATGTAGATTATGGTGTACGTGCTTATTTAGTTGAATCGGAACCTAAAGCAATTCAAAAACAAAATTCATTAATATATTCTGGTATATTTAACTCAAGAACAGGTATTAATGATACGAATGTATTTTCAGTAGGCGAAGATATTACTAAGTCTGTAGATCCAGCCAATGGATCTATTCAAAAGTTATATGCAGAAGATACTAATCTCATAATATTTCAAGAAAATAAAGTTAACAGAGCATTAATTGATAAAGATGCTATTTATTCAGCTGAAGGTAATACTACAATAACTAGTGGGCCTAATGTTATTGGCCAAGTACAGGCATATGCTGGGAATTTTGGTATAAGTAAAAATCCAGAAAGCTTTGCTGTTTATGGTTATAGAAAATATTTTACAGATAAAGAAAGAAATGCAGTGTTAAGATTATCAATTGACGGTATATCAGAAATATCTAAATATGGTATGTATGATTTTTTTAGAGATAACTTAAGTTCATTAAACAGTACGACAACAAGCGGAAAAGCTATGGGAATGTGGGATATATATAATAAACAATATGTATTATCATTACAACCTGATATAAATAGAACCCCAGCTCCTAACCCTACATATAATACATTATCATTTAATGAAGATGTAAAAGGATGGGAAAGTTTTTATACATATAAACCAACTTTAGGTACAAGTTTAAAAAATAACTTTTATACCTTTAACGATGCAGCTTTATACGTGCATTATAGTCCTGACGTAAGCCGTGGAAACTTTTATGGCACCACTACCCCATCTTCTGTTGAGTTTGTATTTAATCCTCAAGTTAGCATGTCAAAAGTTTTTAAAACTATTAATTACGAGGGGGATAATGGATGGCAAATAGACACTTTTAAATCTGATTTAGAAAAAGTAGGTAATCCAATAGCTCGTACAGCTGTAAATCAAGATACAACTACTAAAGTATATAGCTATAATCAAGGTTCATATGACAATTTTGGTAATCAATTTCCTGCAATATTAACACCACCAATTAATTATGCTGGATTTGTACGAATGGAAAACAAATATAAAGCTAATTTAGTAAACAATAGTGTAGCTGCAGCAGGCGAAATAATATTTGGAAATGCTGTTACAGGCATTAAAGGTTATTTTGCAACAGTTAAAGTATCTACTGATTCTGTTACTGATCCGGGGGGTGCAAAAGAATTATTTGCTGTATCTTCGGAATATAATGAATCATCTTATTAGTGGAAATAGAAAAATTAAATAACGAGGTTGCTTTAATACACAATAATGGTAAAATAGTTACTCATGATGCTTTTCCAGTTTCGCATACGTTTACTGATCAAGTTTATTTACGAGAAATGAAAATGCCCGCAGGGCATATTGTTATGGGTGCAATACATACTTACGATCACGCTTGGTTTTTAATAGAAGGCACAGTTTCAATTAAAACTTTAATGCAACCTACCATAAATGATGGGGATGTTGAAATATTAAAATATTCAGCTCCATCTTATAAAACATCTAAAGCAGGAGATCAAAGGGTTATTTATGCACATACAAATTGCACGTTTGTTACAGTACATAAAAACCCAAACAATATTAAAAACATTGAAGAGTTAGAAGAAATATTAGCTTCATATAGTTATGAAGAATTTAAATTTAAAACAAGTAAATTATGAGTATGATAGCGGCAGCAATTATTGGAGGTGTAGCAACACTTGGAAGTACAATTTTTGGAGCAGTTTCAGCTGGATCTCAAGCTAATAAAGCTAGAGATGAAAAAAAGAGAGTTGAAGCAAAAATTGATGGATTAGAAAGAACTAGACAACCTATTATAAATCCTTATTCAAATGTTAAAGATATTAGTTCAATGGCTAGTGATCTTAGTGGAATGATGTCTAATCCTTATGGAGATTTAGGTGTTGCAACAGGCGCTGCTGAAATACAAATGGAACAATCTGATATGGCTTTAGCTAATACATTAGATACATTAAGAGCAACTGGTGCAAGCGCAGGAGGTGCAACAGCATTAGCACAAGCAGCATTACAAAGTAAAAAAGGAGTATCGGCTAGTATTGAAAAACAAGAAGCTAATAATGAAAAACTTAAAGCTCAAGGTGAGGCTCAATTACAAGCTGTTAAATTAAGTGAAGCTCAAAGAGTTCAAGGTATTCAATTAAGTGAAGCTCAAAGAATGCAACAAGCAGATGTAGCTGGACAACAATATATGTTTGGAGCAACAGAAAACAGAGAAACCTCAAGATTAGATAGATTGTCTGGGTTATCAACTCAGGCTTCGGTAGATATAAATGCTGCTCAAGCTGGTCAAGCTTCAGTTATAAGTGGTGGTATTAATGCTTTAGGTAATATAGCTGGATCATATATGCAAGCTAATGCTACAAACTCAAATCAACCAACCCTAAATCCAGACGGATCAGTTAAACAATAATAAATTATGAGTTATAGGAATCCACAAATAGTACAGCCTGCAAAAGTAGGAGAAATATATGGAGCTGGGATTGCGCAGTTAGGTAGCACCATTGCTAAAAACATTGATGCTTATGCTTTAAAACAAGAAAAAATTCGTAAAGAACAACAAGCTGAATTAAAAAAGCAACAAAATTTATATAATAAAGTAGATTTTGAAAAAGCTAAAATGTCTGCTAATTTTGATCAAAAAACTAGAGAATTTCAATTATCTGATCAATTAAGACCTATTGCTGATCAAGCTATAAAAAATTATGGCGATTCTAAAATAGCTTTGCTTACAATTACTAATCCACAAGAAAGAGGTTATTATAATAAAATGTTACAGCAATCATATTCAACACTTATTGGGGCTGAATCTTATGTAAAAGCTTTACAAGCAGATATAGGGGAATATACAAGTATTAATAATGCTCAAGAAATTGGTATTACAAAAGGAATTGCTGCTACTGGTGCTGATGCTACAATTAATCAAGAATTTATGCAAAATATAAGTGCTATGACACCTGGTGGCACTATGAAAATGAATCAATTAGAAGATGGAAGTTTAGATTTAACGGCATATAGAGCAGATGGTTCTGAAATTAGAACTTTAAATTCATCAAAATATCTTCAATCAGGAAATACATTAATATATGATATACCTGCAACAGATGTTGAATTTTTAAAAGACGTTGATAAACAAATACTTACAAATAAAGGTAATGTTAAAAAAGAATTTTTAAGTGACCCTAAATCTAGAATTATAAAAACAGATGCAGGATCTTTTAATCAATTTTATCAAACAGTAAATACCGACGCAATTGTAAAAGCATCTTCTTCTACATTAATTGGACAAGTTGCTGGATATAATGCTATGACCCCTCAACAGAAAGAAGACGTTTGGGCTAATCAATTAAATCAAAATAGAAGCACTGCTCTTACTGCAAGTGATGAAGACATTGCTGCTGCTTATCAAAATCTTCTTATAGAAGACTTAAAACAACAAGATGCATTTGATAGTATTAATGGTGAATTAGTTAGTGTTGGACAAATGACTAAAATAATACCTGTTACAACAAAAGAAACAAAAGATTCAAGATCAGAAAAAACAAGAAAAGAAAGTATAACTACAGTATATGAAAATATACAGGAGGCATCTCCAAGCTTAGGCATTGGTATGAATCAAG
>TARA_R110001592_G_C13192033_1_pt1 | contig 27294 bp, 24 predicted proteins | sample TARA_R110001592 | Tara Oceans TARA_R110001592 (sample SAMEA4398387) | marine metagenome | biome: Polar Biome; feature: [SRF] surface water layer (ENVO:00010504); material: water (ENVO:00002006), including particulate matter (ENVO:01000060) such as... | depth 5 m | reverse complement strand
TCCGATATTTTTACAACATTTTTTCCGCTACTAACTTAGTATGACGTGGAATATGGTGCTTCATCGTTTTTTCTTGCAATGAAGAGTTACTGTAAGGGTCTGAAATGACACGATAAATTTCATTAAAAAAATAAAAATCAATTAGATAGTTATCAGCTTTTGTTTTCTATAATCATTCCTTTATACAATAAAGCACGATATATTCAACGAGCAATTGAAGCTGTTTTGGCGCAGACGTTTCAGGAATTTGAAATAATTGTGGTCAATGATGGATCAACAGATGGAGGTGAGAAGCTACTCGAGGGATACAAGGACGACAGGATCAAAATAATTAATAAAAAAAATCAAGGAGTATCAATTGCAAGAAATACAGGGATAAAACATGCCAATTTTTTTTATATAGCATTTTTAGATGCAGATGATTATTGGCATAAAAATTATCTGAAAATTACCTCAGATACAATCCTTAAATTCAAAGACGTTGCTATGATAGGCTCTTATTACTCCAGAACCAATCTTTTGGAAGAAACAGGGAGTTGTGAAGTTTTGATATTGCGAAATTATTTTTCAAGAGCAATTCACAATACTTTATTTTCTTCTTCCTCTACTATAATTAGAAAGGATTTTTTTGAGAAAAACGAAGGGTTTAAACCTAAATTAAAAATTGGAGAAGATTTAGATCTTTGGTTTAGAGCGGTTTCATTTTTTGGAAAAGTGTTTTTCATTAAGGAGCAGCTTGTCTTCTATGATTTAAGTGGGTCTGAAAGTAATTTGATAGAAAAGGATTTGAAAGTTTCTATACTTTCTGAGTTTTTGAAAAAAAATTATTTACACCAGAGGAATGATTCATTTTCTATAAGGAAATTTAAAGAAAAATTTATCCTTTTTAATTTATTTGAATATTATTCTTTGAATTCGAATAAACCTATGATTAAGTCATTGTTGAAAGAGGTGGGGTCAAGTTATAGGCTAATTAGATGGTTTTATAAATTACCTAGTCCAATATTGAAGGGATTCTTTTCCAAAAAACCACTTAGTAAGTTATTTAGAAACTACATGAAATTCTGTTTCCGGTACATTTATGTTTAAAATGAGAATTGTTCGTATTGTTTCGGAGTTAGATTTTGGTGGGGTGGAAAAGGTTTTAGCAAATACAATTCCTTCATTGCAAAATGATGATGTGATTAATGTTCAGGTTATTGTCTTGGGTAAAGGTGGTGTAATTAGTTCAGAACTGATGCGTAGAGGTTTTAATGTGCAGGTTTTGGGAGCGAATCCAAGAATCCCAAACCTTAAACTACTTTTTAGGTTAAGAACTTTGTTGAAAATATTCAAACCGCATGTTGTGCATACGCAAGGATCCGAGGCTAATTTTCATGGAATTTGGGCTGCTAGAATAGCAAAGGTTCCGGTAATCATAGGCGAGGAGATAGGTATTCCTAACCACCACAGTTATTGGAAATGGATATTTAAGTGGGTGTACCAAAAAGCGGATTATATTGTAGCCATTTCGGAGGCAGTGAAAAAGCATATCATCGGACTCGGGGAAGTCAAAAACGAGAAGGTAAGGGTCATATATAACCCTGTTGATTTAGCTTTTAATAAACAAGTAGTTAATGGGGAAGTAGTAAATGAATCCTTAGCTTTTAATAAAAAAGAAGAGGATACCTTTGTTTTTGTGACTACTTGTCGATTGGTCCCTATTAAGAATTTGGAAAGATTGATCTTGGTTTTTAAAGAATTAATTTTTTCTAATCTAGGAAAAAATATAAGATTGGATATAATTGGAGATGGACCTGAAAAAGAAAAATTGGAAGAATTAGTGATTAGTAAAGGCCTTTCTGAGAAAATTCGATTATTAGGTTTTCAAACAAATGTTATCGCCTTTTTACATGAGTCTAATGTTTTTGTTTTACCATCCTTCACTGAAGGATCCTCCGTGTCGCTTGCCGAAGCAATGGTTGCTGGCCTGCCATCAATCGTAACCAAAAATGGAGGAGCATCAGAAATCCTAGGAAATTCTGAATCCGGTATTTTGGTTGATCCTACCCAATCTGGAAGTATTCATAAAGCCATGCAAAAAATGCTTGACCATAGTCAAGCCACGCGAGAAGAAATGGGGCTTCGTGCTCAGAAAGAATCCCTTCGATTTTCGATTGACAGTTATATTAAAAAGTTATTAGAAATTTATAAATCTTAGTTTGGCAATTAATTACTAGGAATAAAATTTATTCAATAATGTTCTTTGTGTTACAATTTTCGAATTAATCTTTAAGTTTTGCAATGATTGTTTCGTGGTTTCAGAAAACTCATTCAATTAATGTATACCTATAGTTCCTCATAATGATGTCTAAAATTAGAGTGCTACACTGCATTGAAACCATTGCTTCAGGGGGTGTGGAACAAACACTATTGACGATAATAAGAGGTTTAGATAGTTTAAGGTTCCAACATAAAATTATATGCACTTGGAAGGGTGGTGCGGTTGCGGAAGCATTAGAAAAAGAAGGAGTAGAGTTGATCTCTATTGGCTCTTTTAAACATCCTTTTGAATGGAAGAAGCATCAAGAGGTTTTAAAGGTAATTCGTGGGTTTAAACCTCATATTATTCATGGAGCTGTATTTGAAGGGATGACTATGGCCTCAGTTGGAGGCTTTTTAGGAAATGTCCCAGTAACTATTCTTGAAGAAACTTCTGATCCGCAAAACAGAAGTGTAAAGGCAAACTTTCTTTTAAAGCTTTTCTCGATCCGTGCGGATGCTTTTCAAGCAATTTCAAATGATGTTGGGAATTATTTGAAAATGAAAACAGGTGTGAAATCGAAATCTATTCAAGTAATTTCCAACGGTGTTTTAACTCCAAAAATTTCATCTGCAGTAGAACGAGATAAGTTAAAAAATAAGCTATGTATTAAGGATTCGGAATTTGTTGTTGGTTTTGTAGGTAGATTATACAATAACCATAAGCGATTTACAGATTTGCTAAAGGCAATTAAGTTAGTAAATTTATCATATTTAAAATTATTGGTGATAGGTGATGGAATAGATAAGCAATTACTTTTAAAAGAAATAGAGTTGCTAAGAATTTCTGAAAATCTGGTTCATGTCGGGTACCAATCAGATCCTCATCCTTTCTATGATATTATGGATGTATTGTGTGTGCCCTCTTCGAGGGAGGGATTTGGCCTGGTAGCAGCTGAGGCCATGATGCATGGTTTGCCTGTAATTGCTACTAAAGTGGGTGGTTTAAAAGATGTAATATTGGATAAAGAAACGGGCTTTCTAGTTTCCCCTTTTTCTCCTCAAGAGATTGCAGATAAAATCCAAATTTTAATTAAAAATCCGGGAATTGGGAAAAAAATGGGACAAAAGGGAAAAATTAGGGCTATGGATAATTATTCTGCTGATCGCTATTCCAAGGATGTTGAACATCTATATTTGGAACTATTAAAAGCTAAAGGTATCAATAATTAACCTTTGGCTAAATTTATGGCGTGTAATAATTCACTTTTCATCATTCAAAATCCCCACGAGTGTTAGACTTAATAGTCATACTATTGCTAGGTGTTGTCATGGTCAATTCCAATACAACTGTGTCCAAGAAGTTTGGTCTGCCCTATAGATATGAAATACATCTCCATTATTTATTAGCATATCATTTATTTTTTAGTGGAGTTTTCACCTGGTATATTCTAAATAATGGTGGGGATTCTTTAGGTTACTGGAAATTCGGAATGGAGCAAGTTGTAATAAAAGGGGATAAAAGTTGGTCTGTTTATTTTGGAGAAGGAACCACCTTTATTTTATGGCTTTGTTATATCCCAAGCTATTTGATGGGACTTAGCTATATAACAGGAAATATTCTTTTTGGTTTTTTAGGTTTTATTGGAATTAGGTACATTTTTTTAATGGTCTACAAATACTTTCCGACCAATCATGAAATTTTAGGAATCCCTTTATTTCCAACAGTTTTCTATATCGCCAATATGCATTTTTGGACATCAGGTGTAGGAAAAGACTCCATTTCATTTTGGGCCATAGCCTGGTTTTTATATGCTATTCAACAATATAAAGAAAAATGGTGGCAGGCCTCCATTGCCTTCTTCTTCATTTATATGAACAGACCTCATATGGGACAAGCACTGATAGGGGGGGCAGCCATCGCTTTACTTATGGGGACAGATATTAACAGAGTATATAAGTTCGGTTTGGCGGCATTGGCCCTAATCGGTTCGGTTTATATGAGCTCCTATACGCTACAAGCACTTAATTTAAATGATTTTGAACTGTCAACTATTGAGGCATTTTCATCGAATAAATCTGGACATCTAAATACAATAAATGTAGGTTCAGGCGTTGACATTTCTTCCTATTCTTGGCCCATGAAATTGTTCACTTATCTTTTTAGACCATTGTTTTTTGATGCCCACAATTTTGTTAGTTTTATCAGTTCCTTTGAGAACTTACTCTATTTGTGGTTAAGCCTTTTTATCTATAAGAATTGGTCTGTTGAAGCATTGAGGGACATGCCCTTGTTTTTAAAGGTGGTCATGGTCACCTTTATCCCTGTGACTTTTGCCTTCATGGGTGCACTTAGTAATTTGGGCATCGCAATGCGCATGAAGAATATGCTGATGATCTATTTCTTGCTTTTTTGTTTGTATTTAATAGTCCACAAGAAATATACTCTTTACCTAAGAAGTTTAGATCGAAAAAAATTCTTTCAGCGTAGACAAGCCATTATTGATGCCAAACAAAAGGAAGGCGACCAGTTATAAAACCAATAGTTTGAATTTGTCTTGAAAAAGAAAAAGCTTTTATTTCTTCCCAAATATCCTAGAAAAGGGGCCAGTAGTCGGTTAAGATCTTTTCAATTTTTACCGCTGTGGCAGAAAGAAGGCTATGCTGTATCGGTAAGTTCATTTTTTACTGAGGAGTACCTGAATGCGATTTATAGCCATCAGTCTCCTGGGTACTGGCATGTTTTGAAATGTTATTTCCGCAGGGTTTTTCTTCTTTTTTCCGTTAGAAAATATGATGTGATCATCATTGAAAAAGAGCTTTTCCCTTATCTGCCTGCAATGGCTGAATGGATGCTATCCAAAGTGAAAGGGTATTGGGTTGATTATGACGATGCTGTTTTTCATAATTATGATCAGAAGGAAAATCGGTTGGTATTTTTTCTGATGCCAAGAAAAATTGACCATGTGATGAAGATGGCCAACCAGGTAATTGTGGGAAATGACTACCTGAAGAAAAGAGCTGTTGCTGCTGGAGCTCAAAATATTGATATTTTCCCAACCGTGATTGACCCTCAGAAATACAAAGTTATAAGAACTCATTTACCTAATAAAAAATTGGTTATTGGGTGGATAGGTTCTCCTAGTACCCTTAAATATTTGGAACCCATGGTTCCGGTATTAAATTGGTTGCATGAGCATTATCCTATTAAATTTTTGTTGGTCAATGGGAAAAGCAAAATTAAATTTAAAGGTGAAATGGAATGCATCCCCTGGACAGAGGAGGGGGAAGTGGAGGCCATTCTCAAAATGGATATTGGCATCATGCCTTTACCTGATAACCCATGGGAAAGAGGAAAATGTGCCTATAAACTGATTCAATACATGGCTTGTGGTTTGCCTGTAGTAGCATCTCCAATAGGGATGAATAAGGAGGTTGTAATTCATGGTGAAAATGGGTTTTTGGCCAATTCAAATGAAGAATGGATCATTGCTTTGGGCCAATTGATTGAGGACGCTAATTTAAGGACAGATTTTGGGGTGGAAGGAAGGAAAAAAGTATTAAAGGAGTTTACCTTGGAGGGAAATTTTAAAAGATTTAAAAATATGGTTGACCAAGAATTAACCAAATAATTTCTACTTTAATAGCACTTGCTTTTTTTATAAATACCTTCTTGATCTAACTTCTCTTTATATTCTAGATCTCAGACCTAACTAATTATCTCGAATATCTTATCTACCATTTTTATTGTAAGAGTATTATAGTTTTCCCTTTTGAACGGTATCATCCAAAATTGATTGTCGGGTAAGCCAAATTGTATTTGGGCGATTGATTAAAAATGAGGTTGATAGGGGTGTTTAAGTATGACCTCATAATATTCAGCAAGATATAATTTTGAAAATATTAAAAATTATAATTGATAAAGTAAGAAAGTTAATCCTTTTTGAATAATCCCACTAACGTCATTGCTAAAGACAAAGTCCATAAATAAACATCAAAATAAATTCCTCTAAAAAAGTAAGCTAACCCGAATACAAATGTTGCTTTTTTATATCTAAATAAAACTGAACTTAATAACCATATTCCAAAAACCAGAAAATGAATGGTGAAAGGAATATTGAGTATTAGTGCATTTGCTAAGTGAAAAAATGATGCGAAAATGAGATAAATCCTCCATGATAGCTTTGAATAAAGCAAGAAAATAATCCCTGATAACTCAAATAGGACTCCCGAATAATCTATTATTTCTATTAAAATAGGATTTGCATTTAGAAAAAACTCCGCTAACAAAGGTTTTTGGTTTGAAGAGAAATATATGTCATATACCCATCTTAAAAATCCGCTGGTAGTTAAGTCAAAATCAATCCAATGGTAAGCCTTTTGCAGGCCAGCGGTGAAAAATCCAAATATTATGGAAATACCAAAAAACATCAATGTTTTAGAATGAACTTTTATTTTCTTTTCAGGCCTAATTGCAAAAGATGTGGCAGAATTGGTGAATGCAAAAACTAGGAATATTAATGATCCTAATATGAAGTGGTCAATTTTTCCAAGACTATAAGCAAAACCATTATTAATAACTGTCAATAAGAACAAACCTAGAAATGCAAATCTCGAGAAAAAACCAATTATTGTGGCTAATAGAAAAATAATAATGACATAGTCTGTGATTTCAAAATAAATAGGTGGAGGAAACCCTCCAAATAAATTAGCAATATTAAAAGGTTTTGGTAAAAAAAAGGCTTCAGGAATTGAAGATAGCCATGAATAATTGGGTCTGAAATACAAAAGAAAGACTAAACCAGAAAACACTCTGTAAAAACTTAAATGTTTTTCATTGATATCTGTATTTTTAGTTATTCTGATGAAAAATTCTTTAAAAAAAGATTCAGTAAAGAGGGAAAGTTTTTTCATAAATCAATGTTTCAGACTCTATTTGCTTCCGATTTAAATTGTATTTTTTTTTAATTTTTCTTAATACAAATATTGAATCGGTATACCCCGCATCATTTAAATTTGTACTTAACCAAAGTTTCGAAGCTTTTACTTTTTCTGGATTCAAGTTATTTCCTTCGAATACTTCCTTTATTGTAAAAGGAATAAGGAAGGTATTTTTATATGGTTCCAAACCAAAATTACCTTTCAAAACTGAGTGGAAATAATGGGATGGGATGTTTTTAAGTAAGGTCTGTGTATTTAGTTTAACTAGGGAATCGTTTAAGCCATAAACTTCATATCTTTCAAAGGTTCTAAATTCGTCTTGAACATTTAAAGTTGAAGCACCGGCAGGAAAAATAATGGCTGGATAAATTTCTAATCCTGGTTCCAAAGACTTGATTGTAAATGGAATAAATAGAATCAAAGATATTATAATTGCTTGTTTTGTATTTTGAAATTTTGATGTTGGTTGAATAGGGCTCATTTCTGATGTTTTAATAGATTGTATAATAGTAATTTTAGTCAATTCAAACTATCTATTTCAAAGAAAATTAAACTTTTGAAGGATTTAAAATTTTGATATATTTTTTTACCCTAAAAAATCATTTACCTAATGGTATACCAAGGTGAATTGAATGCAATATTGTGAGTGATTATTGGGATCATGTTCGACCTCATAACGCTTGGTATAAAGCCGAGTGCACTTTAAATTTATTGAATTAAGCACTTGTGAAATAAGCCTTTTATGAACTGATTATCATTATGTTATATACTTTCATTTATTGGCAAAAGCAAGCAATTTGGACCTTTGGAGATATTTCCGGAAATAAAACCCCTTTTAGGCCTAATAGACTAAGATTAAATTATTGATTAGGTGCCTTATTCAATAAATTTATTCAACAGATGACTTAAAGTTAACCTGTGGTACTTCACCTAACTGAATGAATAACGGGGTAATAATTTATGAAAAAATAAATGTTTAGTTAAATTGAATTAAGAATGGTTCATAGCTTTTGCGGATTTAGTTTAGATCTCTAAATTAAGTCCAGATTTAAGGGTGAAGGAAGAAATTTGTTAGTAAGAGGAATTTTTTTTTTTATATTAACGGTGGACCTTAAATATGACAAAAAACTTCTTCTAATATGTCAAATAGCTTTTTAATATGAATACACCATCAATGAAAATACTTTTTATCACTTGGGATTCGGACCAAACCAACTACCTAGAAAATCTTTTTTTTCCGATTTTCACAGGCCTCCAAAAGAAGGTGAAATGTGAATTTTATGTGCTTCAATTTTCCTGGGCGGATGCTGCCGAAGTTGAAAGGATTTCAAACCTGGCTATACAACTGAACATTACCTATGTTCACCATCCCGCATGGCGAAAACCACATCCTGTGATAGGTAGTTTTTTAACAACTCTTAAAGGAAGGAAAGCGATAAAAAAGCTGGTCCAGAGCTATGGAATTACCCACCAAATGCCACGATCTACCATGCCAGCCATGATGGTTAATCCAATTTTGGGATGGCTAAAAGAACGAGGTGTTAAAACTATCTTTGACGCTGATGGATTTCCATTACAGGAAAGAATAGATTATTCAGGTTTAAAGCAAAATAGCTTGCAGTATAAGTGGTTTAAACATGTGGAAAACAAATTGTTAAAGCGATCAAATATTATTTTAGTCCGGTCCGAATTGGCAAAAGAAATCCATTTGAAAAACATTGGAAATCAATACAAAAATAAAATTTTTGTAGTAAGCAATGGTCGAAACAAGGCCTTTTTTAAACCCGACCTTGTGTTAAGGGAAAGGTTTAGGAAGGAACTGTCCCTTAATCCATCAACTGTCCTTTGGTTGTATTCTGGGAGTTTGGGGCCTCAGTACCAATTAAGCGAAATGTTGCGTTTGTTTGAGAACTATCACAGTCGGAATCCATATAGTAAGTTCCTATTTCTTGTTAGGGATGAAGCAGCTTTAAAGTCCGCTATTCCAGCACATTTGAAGGCTTGTATTATCATTAAATCTGTAGCTTTCAATTTACTTCCAGCTTATTATGCAGCTGCAGACCTTGGCATTAGCTTAAGGAAGAGTGCACCTAGCCTAGCAGGAATAGCACCGATTAAAGTAAGTGAGTATTTACTGTCTGGCTTACCTATATTGCTATCTGCTGGGATAGGTGACCTGGAAAAATCAATTGGTAGCGAGAGGTTTTGCTTCATGCACCATGATTATGGAGAAGAGCGCTTTTTTAATTGGTTGACCGCAGCGAAAAACATTTCTAGGGAGGAAATACGGTCAAAAGCCATCCCTCTATTTGATTTAGAAAATAGCTTAAAGGAATATGACTTGGCTATTAAAGCTACTAACGAGTAATCTGATTGGTACAAGACATCGCTTTTATTGGATTTTTATTAATAGTTTCTTTTTTAATAAATAAAAAATGGGCTAAGTCTCGTGGTTATTCAGCGGCAAAAGTCAAATGGTTATTTGCTTTGTGGGTTTATCACATGGCGATTTGCCTCGTTTTTTATCGGTATATAATAATCCATAGTGGAGATAGTTGGAGGTATTGGAACCTTCCTTCAATTGGGGGGGAGGCTTCCTATAACTGGTTGGATTTCTTTGGAACCGGGACCTACTTTATGTATTGGGTCAATTATCCATTTTCTCAAATAGGAGGTTTGGGGTATTTATCAGGAACTTTACTTTATGGATCTCTTTCCTATTTTGGGTTTTTGCTCGCATTTGATATAGTGAATTCAACTTTTACCAAACCCTCTAAAAAATATATTCCACAGATTGCTTTATTGATTTTACTTTTTCCGAATGTTCATTTTTGGACTGCAGGAGTTGGAAAGGAGTCCTTGTTATGGTTGGGATTAATGCTGGTTTTGTTTGGTGTACAGCGATTTCCAAATAAATTAATTTTTATACCCATCGGTTTATTTTTATCCCTTATGGTTAGGCCTATTCAAGGTTTGGTTTTGACTATTTCAGTATTGACGGCGCTCCCTTTTCATAAAATACTTAGTCCCTATCGTAGAAAATTGATACCTGTTGCTGTTTTCTTAATCTTCTCAATATTTGCCTATCGCTACATCCTAGGAAGCTTAATTTATGGGTTCAATTTAAGATGGATAGGGGATATTTTGGAATGGCAAAACCAATATCTTGCTTCATTTGGTGGCGCAAGCGCTATCAATATGAATGATTATAATTGGCTTGAAAAGATTAGTACAATCCTATTTAGGCCCTTTGTTTGGGAGTCAAAAGACTTTTGGACCTTCGCAGCTGGAGTAGAAAATATTTTTAACTTAGCTTTTTCTATTCTTGGATTTTGGAGCTTGTATCAGTTAAAGTTTCAATTTAAAATACCGTTGTATCTTTGGACGGTTTTGGCATATGGGCTACTATTATCAATCTTATTTAGCCTCACCTTAAATAATTTGGGCATCATAATGAGAATGAAGAGTATTTACTTTCCATTTTTTAGTATTATTGCCCTTCACTTATATTATGAAGTAGCTAAAGAAAAGCTAGAGAAATGAATCGTCCAACTTTAGTTATCTCATTAGATTTTGAACTTCACTGGGGTCGCTTTGATAAAGTTTCTCTCCAGAATTGGGAAACTTACTATCAGGTCACAAGAGAGGTGGTTCCTAAATTACTTTCCTTATTTAGTCAATATGACGTTAAAGTAACATGGGCTACCGTAGGAATGTTGATGGCAGAAGGTCCCGAAGAATGGTTGCATTATTGCCCCTCATCAAAGCCAGCTTATAAGAATCCAAGGCTATCTGCCTATAATTGGTTTAATGAAGGACCAAAAAACACCAGTTGCCTATTTGCTCCGGAATTGGTGCAGCGTATTCTTGAGACGCCTGGACAGGAATTAGGCAGTCATACTTTTTCACATTATTATACAATGGAAAAAGGGCATCTAGATCAGGTATTCCGGGAAGATTTATTGGCAGCTAAAAGGATTGCTCAAGGAAAATATGGAATAGAACTAAGCTCCCTGGTTTTTCCTAGAAATCAATACAGTGCAAATGCCATACAGGTCGCAAGTGATTTGGGATTTACGGCTGTCAGGACAAATCCTGTAGATTGGTTTTGGAAAACACCTGAAAAAAGGGACTTATTGAAAAAAATTTGGAGGACATCGGATTCAATACTTTCCTTGGGTAAAAGAACCTCCTATCAGCTTGATAAAAAAAGTGGACCAAATCCTGTTTTACTTCCTGCATCACGTTTTTTGAGACCTTACCATCCTAAGTTAGGAAAAATCAATAATTTAAAAATTGACCGTATAATCAACGAAATTACTACTGCTGCCACCAACAATGAAGTCTACCATATTTGGTGGCACCCCCACAATCATGGTCACTATCCTGACCAAAGCTTAAATGAAGTAAAACAAATCCTGGAACATTTTTCTGCTTGTAGAGACCAATATGGAATGCAGGCCCAATCCATGAAAGGTATTGCTCACAGCTTAATTCCATCGCATTGACACAATATAGATATGGTACACTTTAAAATAATATAACAACCTATTCTTCAAATCTAGTCTATTAAAAAGATTAACTTGAGTCAGTAAAATTTTTGCAATACCTGTTAGCAATATTAAATACCCATTGAATTTTGGGTTTCTCTTTTTGCTTTTACCTCGAGAATTAATTAGCGCATACCTTGTCTTTGAATTTTCAAAAAAAAGCCCTTTCACCTGTTGCAACGAAAGGGCATAGAAAATGCTATTTCATAATATGTGTTTAATTAAGCTTATAATTTGTCCCCTTGATGAATATGTATTTATTTTGGCCTTTCTAAACACAAATCACCATGAACCTATCAAAATTTAAAGCCAGTATTCAAGAAGGGCTTATGCCGGAAGATTTGACTGTTTACTTGCATTCGCTATGGTTGGATGGCAGGGGTGACTGGGATAAGGCCCATGCACTAATAGATCAAATGGAAGACGTTGATGCTGCATTTTTGCACGCATACCTTCACAGGAAGGAAGGAGATTTGGGAAATGCCTCCTATTGGTACAATAGGGCAGGTAAAACTAAACCAAACATAAGCTTAGCTGAAGAATGGGAACAGATGGTTTTGTATTTTTTGGAAAAAAGTGCGAAATAAAGAAGATTATTTTTTTTGGGGTAAACTTTTATTCCTCTTTTTCTTGTTATTCGCATAATAGTAGCATCCAAATTAGAATTTAAGAATGAAAATAGCATTAATTGCCCACGATGGGAAAAAAGCAGATATGGTTCATTTTATTGGTGGATCTAAAAAAGCACTGGAAGGAATCACACTAGTCGCTACTGGCACAACTGGATCACATATTGAGAAAGCAGGGTTCGTAGTAGAAAAGTTGCTTTCTGGACCTTTAGGAGGTGATGCACAAATCGGTGCGATGGTGGCGCAGAAAGAGTTAGATATGGTCATTTTCTTTAGGGATCCTTTAGGTAAACATCCCCATGAACCAGATGTTCAAATGCTAATGAGAATTTGTGATGTCCACAATATTCCTTTGGCCACCAATTTAGCCGGGGCCGAACTAATGATTAAACATATCGAAAGATAAGCGACGAATTCATAGAATAGTAACATGCAAGACCAACCTATCAACATAAAAAAAATTGGAGTATTAACCTCAGGTGGCGATGCTCCAGGGATGAATGCCGCCATTCGTGCCGTGGTACGAGCAGGATTTTATTATAACTTAGAAGTCTATGGTATCTACCGTGGCTATGAAGGAATGATCAACAACGATATTCGTAAATTGGATAGTCGATCAATTGCCCATGTGCTGGAAAGAGGTGGTACCTTTTTAAAATCTGCGAGGAGTGTAGAGTTTCGTACACCTGAAGGTAGAAAAAAAGCATACGATAACCTCAAAAGTCATGGCATTGATGCATTGGTGGTGATTGGGGGCGATGGCTCTCTCACAGGTGCTCACTTGTTTTATAAAGAGTTTGGAATTCCTGCAGTAGGTCTTCCAGGCACCATTGACAATGACCTTTTTGGAACAGATTTAACTATCGGTTTTGATACTGCCTGTAATACTGCGATTCAAGCCATCGATAAGATCAGGGACACAGCTACCTCTCATGACCGCCTGTTTTTCGTAGAAGTAATGGGTAGAGATGCTGGATTTATAGCCATCAATTCAGGTATAGGTAGCGCAGCAGCAGCCATTTTAATTCCCGAAAAGAAATTCCCAGTTGAGAAATTAATTGACAGGCTAAAATTCAGGGAAAAGGCAAAAAAGGAGAGTAATATCGTCATTGTAGCCGAGGGAGGTAAAAGTGGTGGAGCGCAAGAAATTGCAGAGAAAGTGAAAAAAATCTTACCTTCTTATGATATAAAAGTGACTATTTTGGGTCATCTGCAACGGGGTGGAGCGCCATCATCATTTGACAGAATTTTGTCTAGTAAATTGGGTGTATCTGCCGTTGAAGGCCTTTTACAAGGAAAATACGATGTGATGGTGGGTATTATTAACAATAAAATTGTCTTTACGCCCATAAAAAGGGCAATTATAGATGATAAAAAAGTAGATGAAGAAGATTTGCGAATTGCTGGAATTCTTTCTACCTGATAAAAGATCATTGATCTGTGTAGGTTTTATCAAATTGCAATCTTCTTTGCCATTTTTCCAGCAGTATTTACAAATATCAGGGATTGAAGGGATTTAAAGAACCTTATTATATGCATAAAATTGCTTGTCTCAATATTTATTGACAGAACTTAAAAGTTTAGGTTTTTAAAGTTATAACAGCCACTGAAAATTCAGTGGCTGTTTTGCTAGGAAGAAATTTTCATTTTCTATCATTTTTAGTCATATTGTAAGTTAATATGTAATTATATTTAAACATTACCCAAAATTAACTTATCAAATATGAAAAAAAGTACCCAACACCTACAGCAACGGTATCATGATGAGAAAAGCGCTAATGTAGGCAGTCCTGAACGGTCACAGCCATTGTTTGAAGAGCCTAAGAATGAGAGACGGTCGTTCTTTAAGAAAGCTGCTTTAGGCGGGTTGAGTTTAGGGGGAATGATGACTTTACCCATAGAGGATACACTAGCGCACACTACGTCTAGAGTGAACCGTTCCTCTAATCCTTCAGATTTAAAAATTACGGATATGCGCATTGCCCAATATGGCAATGTTCCCCTACTAAAAATTTATACCAATCAAGGGATTCATGGCTTGGGAGATGTAAGAGATGGTGCAGATAAGCGTTATGCCTTGATGTTAAAAAGTAGGATATTAGGTGAGAACCCCTGCAATATTGAGAAAATCTTTAAAAGCATAGAACAATTTGGCTGGCATGGTAGGCAAGGTGGCGGTGTTTCAGGGGTAGAGATGGCCCTATGGGATCTTGCAGGCAAAGCCTACGGCGTTCCTTTGTATCAGTTATTGGGAGGTAAATTTAGAGACAAGGTTAGGATTTATGTGGATACCCCTACGGTACAGGACCCAGACGAGTTCGCCAATAAAATGAAGGGTAGGGTTGACATGGGTTATACCATGTTAAAAATGGACATTGGAATAGGTTTGATCAAGGATCAAAAAGATACTTTGACTAATAAGTCACCTTGGGGCCCTATGAGAGGTTGGTCTGACAAGGATGTCATGAGCTATACCCAAACGCCTCATCAGTTTACCCATGTTCAAATTACGCCCAAAGGTTTGGAGAAAATGGTGGAATATGCTGCAAAGGCCAGAGAAAAGGTAGGGTTTGAAATACCTTTGGCAATAGACCACTTTGGCCATATGGGATACAATGAAATGATCAAATTGGCCAAGGCATTTGAGCCTTATAATATTGCTTGGTTGGAGGATTTGATACCATGGCAAAATACTGAACAATGGAAGCGAATTACTGAATCCATATCAACTCCTACGCTTACGGGTGAAGATGCCTATCACAAGAAAAACTTCAAAGACCTCATAGAGACCAGGGCAGTAGATTTGGTACATCCTGACCCAGGAAGTGCTGGAGGTTACCTACAAACCAAAAAAATTGGGGATTATGCTGAAGAATTCCAAATTGGGATGGCACTTCATCATGCCGCCTCACCCATCACCTTTATGGGGACAGTACATGCAGCAGCGGCCACTTATAATTTTATTGGGCTTGAGCACCATTCAGTAGACAATCCATGGTGGGAAGACCTGGTTACTGGTGTGGATAAGCCATTTGTGAAAGATGGGTATGTGACAGTGCCTGAATCACCAGGAATTGGTCTGGAACTTAATGAAGATGAAGTTAAAAAAAGGTTAAGAGAAGGAGAGCAATTTTTCGCACCTACTGACGATTGGAATGAAATCAAATCTTGGGACAGAACCTGGAGCTAACCTAACATATAACAACCCAGTGATATTTACTGGGTTGTTATAATTAATTTTTAGCTATTTAATCTCAAATAAGTTTTGCTATACTTGTAGGGATATTGATTAAGGCGGATATCAATTGGGAATATTTTTGTTGGGTTTAGCTTTTTCGATGTAACCTATTTGTATAAAGAATTCAGCACAATTAAATAGTTGTTTATAAAAGTTAATTTTAAATACTTGATAAGTAGAATGAGATCAAAACAAATTCTTTCAATCCTCTTACAATTGGCCGTTGCTGGTCTGGTAATTATTTTCACTGCTTATTTGCTTCCAGGGATAATGGTGGAGGACTTTTTAACAGGAGTTCTGATCGCGGCCCTTTTGGCTTTGTTGAATGTTACCGTTAAACCAATCTTGATATTTTTCACCATCCCTATTACCATACTCACTTTAGGTTTGTTTTTATTGGTAATAAACGCCCTCATGGTATTGCTGGCAGCAGATATTGTAAATGGATTTTCAGTGGGGAACTTCTGGTGGGCACTTTTATTCAGTTTGGTGCTTTCGCTGGTGAATTCTATTCTAGGAATTTCCTTGGGCAGTCGTTTAGGAAAGTGATTTTTAATTACCTCTTGAATTTGCATTAACAAATAATAATTTGCATTTTATAGCTTATTACCAGTAAGTGCTACCTTAACAAATGATTTTCATATAAAGTAGGTGCTTATTTATCCCATTAACCGATTTTTTTTTAATAAAGGCATTTTTTTTAAAATGTAAAAGATTGTAAAATATTGAGTAGATACTATGAAGTAGTATTTAATTTTTATTTTATTGTAACTTAAATACAGCAGAAGCGATTTATTAACCCACCCTTCAGAAAATGAAATACCCAAACGATGGTTTTTTACCTGAAAATATAGAAGGTCTAAAGCAAGAATTAATTTCTAGCAATAAAAGTTTTAAAATTATCCCTAGTGAGGACAATACGGATGAGTATGTCAATTTTCATTTCATAGGGAAATATGAAGGCAAAGACGTGATTTATGACGCCGTACTTTACACCCTTAAGCTACATTATCAAAGTGAGCTCTACGAATTGGCTGAACATGAGGTGGCTAAAAAATTCCCCAATTATAAAGGAATTAAATATGAGGAGGATGAGAATGGAAACCTTATTCCATTGAAAACTGAAGAAGAAGAAATAGGTTGGTTCATTACAGAAATGATAATGGACATGGAAGAAGAGGGTACTGTCAGGGTTCAGGAATTTTTAGGTTTAGATACCAATCATGATTTTGGCATTGGCTTAGATGCAGCCCTTAACATAGAATCAATTGACGAAGAGGCCCTCGAAAAGTTTATTGAATCCTTCAATGACGATACGCTTAAATTAGATGATACCTTTTACACTTTCGAATCGGAGGAAGAAGAAGAGGACTGAGCGGTAGGAATAGGGGATTTACCTATTTAAAAACACAATCCATTTATGTTAAAAGTAGCTTGGTCTACAAAATATGCGCACCGTTTACCGGAAGGGCATAGATTTCCCATGGAGAAATATGAACTACTGCCGGAGCAGTTGGTTTATGAAGGGACATTGACAAATAAAAATTTCTTTGAACCGGTCCTGCTTGAAGAAGGATTAATCACTGCTGTCCACGATCCTGTATATCTTCAAAAATTAAAGCAACTTACGTTAAACAAAGCAGAAATCAGAAGAACAGGGTTTCCATTAAGTGCAGATTTAGTGGAAAGAGAAATTCAGATTATGAATGGTTCTGTCATGGCTGCTATAAATGCGCTTGACGACGGTATTGGGATGAATATTGCTGGGGGAACACACCATGCGTTTAAGGATAGGGGGGAAGGATTTTGTTTACTTAATGACATTGCGATTACGGCAAAATGCTTATTGTCGCAAAATAGGGCAAAGCAAATATTAGTAGTTGACCTCGATGTTCATCAAGGCAATGGTACTGCCTCCTTGTTTTTAAATGATCCACAAGTTTTCACCTTTAGTATGCATGGGAAACACAACTATCCCATGCATAAAGAGCGGTCTGATTTGGATGTCCCACTGGAGGATAAAATAGATGATAAGCGCTATCTTGATTTATTAGATAGTCATTTAAAAGGACTATTGGATAAAGTTGCCCCAGATTTCATTATCTACCAATCAGGGGTAGATGTTTTGGCCACTGATAAACTTGGAAGATTGGGTTTATCCCTAGAAGGCTGTAAAGAAAGGGACAGGTTGGTGCTGTCTGAAGCAAAAACTAATGACATCCCAATCATGTGTTGCATGGGGGGTGGCTATTCTTTGGAGATAAAGAATATCATAGAAGCACATGCCAATACTTTTCGATTGGCTCAAGAAATATTTTTTTGAACACTAGAATAGGCTGAGTTAAATATGTTTTTCAGGATTTATAAAACCTGGCTTATAGAAATTCAGCTATTTTCTATTTATTAAGGTCCTTAGAATTTGTAAAAGATTAAGAATTCTTATATTTGCCTCATTCAATTTTAAAATTCATATCAAGTGAGAAAAAATACGACATTATTCAGTGCAATTGCGTTTTTAGGACTTCTTATCGGTGCTTGTAACCCATCTGCTACCGACGAAACAGTTTCGGGAGGAGAAAGCAAGACAGATATATCAGATATAAAAATTGCTTATATCGTTACAGATAGCGTAATAAATAACTTTGAATATTTCAAAGAAAGGTCTGCTGAAATTGCCGAAAAAGGCAATAAATACCAAAGTGAATTGACCAACAGGGCCAAAGGATTTGAGCAGGAAGTTGCCAGTTTTCAAAGTACAGGTGGTAATATGACCAGAAATCAAGCACAGGCAAAGCAGGAAGAGTTAATGAAAAAAGAAGAAAATCTTATGACATACAGACAGAACATTATGGCTGAATTGTCTGCGGATGAAACTGCTTTGTACAATGAGGTATACGATAAGATTCAGGTTTACCTGAATGATTATGCAGCTTCAAATGACCTTGAAATGATCTTATCCTATACAAGAGGCGGTGGCGTTTGGTATGCAAAGAAAAACTTTGATGTTACTGATGACGTTATATCTGGTATCAATGCAGATTACAAAGATAAAGGAAACAGTAGTAGCTCAGAAGAAAAAGTAGAAGAGCCTGCAGAAGAAAAATAAGGGTATTAACACTGATATATTTTAAAAAGCCCGGGTTTCCGGGCTTTTTTATTGAATTATTATCCCATATGCATAGAAGTGTACGTTGTTATTCAATGCTGTGATGTTTATATTCGAAATTATTAGTACCTATTTATTGGCCAATTAATTTATTTAAAAAATGGAAATCACCAATTTTCTAAAACATCATTTCAGACATTTTAATGCGGCAGCTCTAATTGATGCCGCTGAAGGGTATAAATCTCATTTAGATGACAATGGGAAAATGATGATTACGCTAGCCGGAGCCATGTCTACTGCCGAGCTAGGTATTTCTTTGGCTGAAATGATCCGTCAGGATAAAGTCCATATCATAACCTGTACTGGCGCAAATCTGGAGGAAGATGTGTTTAACTTGGTGGCGCATGATTATTATGAGCGAATCCCAAACTATAGAGACTTGTCTCCCCAGCAAGAACAGGATTTGGTCGATAGGCACATGAACAGGGTAACAGATACCTGTATTCCAGAAATGGAAGCCATGAGAAGAATCGAAAATGTGATTCTTGAAGAGTGGCAAAAAGCAGACAAAGCAGGTGAACATTTTTTCCCACATGAGTTTTTTTACAAAATCTTGTTGTCAGGAAAGCTAGAAAGTGAATATCAAATTGACCCTGAAAATAGCTGGTTGCTAGCCGCAGCAAAGAAAAATATACCAATTGTGGTTCCAGGGTGGGAAGATTCAACACTTGGCAATATGTTTGCTGGTCATGTGATAGCTGGAGACATTAAAGAGGTACATACTGTAAAAGGAGGGATCCAATACATGATGTACCTGGCAGATTGGTATACTGAAAATGCAGTAGAAGAAAGTACTGTTGGGTTCTTTCAAATAGGAGGAGGAATTGCAGGTGATTTTCCAATTTGTGTAGTACCTATGCTTCATCAGGACTTACAGCGTGATGGTATTCCATTGTGGGGCTATTTCTGCCAAATTTCGGACAGTACTACTTCCTATGGATCCTATTCAGGGGCTGTACCCAATGAAAAAATCACTTGGGGAAAACTTGGTATAGATACACCAAAATATATTATTGAATCAGACGCTACAATTGTAGCTCCGCTGATTTTCGCTATTGTATTGGGACAATGAAAGGTTTAATATGAACAAAGTATTTTCAATATTTTTAAGAGCAAGCACAATTTCGGTGCTTGCTTTTTTTATTTTCCATAAATCTGATGGACAAACCACAGAATTAAAGCGTGTTTTTTCACTTGAGTATGACGAGCAGCAACCACTTTTAGCTCCAGATGGAACCCTATATTTTACCTTGGCCTTTCACCCAAACAATAAAGGAGGAAAAGGAGATCCAGGTGATGTCTGGTTTGCTCCAAAAAATGATGGGGCATTTGAGTTTCCTCAGTCCGTTCCTGAGCTATCTACTCGCTATTATGACTTGCTCATTGGGTTTATAGACCAAGAAATAGCTCTGGTTTATCATGCAAATCTTAACAATCAACAGGTAATTCAAAGATACATATGGAACGGTACCCGGTGGAGTATAGACGAGCCAATGCTTATGCCTGGTTTTAAAACCAATGGTACTTACTTTAGTGCAACCTTAGATCCCAGTGGATCCATTATGGTTTTATCAATGGACTCCTACGGAAGTTATGGTAATGAAGACATATATATTTCTAAAAGAAGAGGCAATACATGGACAAGACCCTTAAATCTAGGGGCAACCATCAATACCGTTAGCCAGGAACTAAGTCCGGCAATCACCTCAAATGCTGATACACTTTATTTCTCCACCAATTCCGCTGAAAGTGAAAAGGGTATTGAGGTATTCTTCAGCAAGAGAATGGATGATTCATGGGGGAATTGGAGTAAACCTAAATTATTGGGGTCTTCAGAAATGGCTGGAATGGATATGTATTATCTTCCAGTTACCAAACGAGGAAGATCTTATTTCACCAATACGCAGACCAGCGATGGGTTTGGAAATATTTATTTTAATGGGAATGCCTCCGTGGGCCCCTCTTCTAAGGGTATGATTGATGACCCAGTAAATAGGGCCGATAAAGAGGAGCTTAATAATCCGGAGATTCAAAGAATTGATAAGCCTTTGCCTTTGAGCAATGATCTAAAGGAGACTGAACAAAATCAAGTTGATCGAACAGTTGACCGTAGCTTAGCTAAGGGTTTAGATACTTTGGCTGTCGGCAAAGCACTTATTTTAGAGAAACTATTGTTTCAAAGAGGATCTGTTGAGTTGGTTAATAAAGAATCTTTGACGACTTTGGATGAGTTATCTGCCTATATGATAGAAAATTCGGGAAAGATTATCTCTATAGAAGGGCATACGGATAGTTATGGCAATGAGGATGTTAATTCGCGATTGTCATTGGCGCGGGCAAATAAGATAAAGGAATTCTTATTAGAAAAGGGCGTTCCTAAAGAAAGGTTGCTAACGAAAGGTTGGGGAGGAAAAAAACCAATAGCAACCAATTCGAATTTGGCTGGTAGAATTAAGAATCGAAGAGTTGAGCTATTTGTGCTTTCTAAAGAATCAATAAAATGACATGTAAAAAAAAGTTTAATCTAAGGTTATCTATTGTTTTACTATGCCTAGCGACCCTATCATGTAATGAAAAAACAAATGAAAATGTTGTCTCAAAAGAATTATCTTCCAAGCCTTGGGAAATGCGACCATTTGTAAAACTGGATGAAAAGAATCCTGTTCTTATTCCCGGAGACCTTACCTTTACCTGTCCTATTTTAGGTACGTCTGTCAAGTGGGAAGAAAAAGATGTCTTCAATCCTGCGGCAATAGTTAAGGATGGCCTAATTAACCTTCTTTACCGGGCAGAGGATAGCATTGGTAGTAACAATGGTACCTCAAGAATTGGCCTTGCATTGAGTAATGATGGCGTAACCTTCAATAAGCTGCCTGAACCAATCTTTTACCCCGATAATGACAGCCTTAAATCACTAGAATGGGATGGAGGAGTTGAAGACCCAAGGATTGTTGAGTCTGAGGAGGGTAGGTATATTTTGACTTATACTAGCTATGATGGGGAAGTTGCCCGGCTGATGTTAGCTACTTCAATAGACTTAAAAAATTGGGAAAAACATGGCCGGGTATTGAAAGGAAAATGGAAAGATACCTGGAGTAAAGCAGGAGCCATTGTCGCAGAGAGAAAAGGGGACAAAGTTATAGCCAAAAAAATTAATGACCAGTACTGGATGTATTTTGGCGATACTGATCTTTTTCTGGCTTATTCTGATGACTTGATTAACTGGAGCCCCTTATTAGATGAGGGTGCTCTAAAATCGGTGCTTAAACCAAGACCTGGCTATTTTGATAGCAGGTTAGTAGAAGCTGGTCCCTATGCTTTGTATAGGGAGGAAGGTGTTTTACTACTTTATAATGGGATGAACTTAGGAGAGAATGAGAATCGGGACACTACCCTAGCTCCGGGCACTTATTCGACGGGTCAGGCATTGTTTGATAGAGACAATCCGGGCATATTGGTAGATAGATCAGAAACCTATTTTTTGACCCCCGAAAAACCCTATGAAACAGAGGGGCAAGTCAATTTGGTATGTTTTATTGAGGGCATGGTCCCTTATAAGGGAAAATGGTTTTTATATTATGGTACAGCAGATTCCAAAATTGCGGTCGCGGTCTATGAGGGAGATTGATTTTTTAGGTCAAGTTGAAGGCTAAGACCTTAGAGAAATTAACATCGGTTTATTAATTTTCAGCGCTTGATATTGTTATGTGCCGGTAAAACCGCATTTTATTGAACTCAGAAGGACAATTGTTATCCTAAGACCTAATTCGGGATTAACGTTTCGTTAATTTATTCCCCAAATAAAAGGGAGGGCTTCCCAATTGGAAACCCTCCCTTTTTAATAATTATTAATTTATCATTTGTTCGATTAATTCATCATAGCTGGTGATCCTCCTTCACTTTCTTTTAAATCTTCATTGGTGACCCCTCTCTTCTTTCGTTTTCCACCATCGACACTCAATTTACCGATTCGGTAGGAGAAGTTTATCTTAAAGTTCATGAATTTCATTCCCGTTACACTACTTTGGGTGATGGTAGGGGTTACTAGCTCATTTCTCATTTTAAACTCAGGAGTAAAGAAGTTTTCAGCTCCAAATCCTATGCTTCCACGCTTTTCAGCAAATTGCTTGTTCAAACTTAAGCTATATATACCAAAACCTCCTGCTGAACCTTGAAGTTGTACTCTCCTGCCACGGTAGAAACTAAAGGCTTGAATTTGCCAGTCTCTAGGTAGGGTGTAATTACCAAATAACCTTCCGCTAATTACAAATCCTTCGTTTTGTGTTTTCAATTGTGGATCTGATAATCCATTGTTCAATTGAGAAAAATAGCCATCAATGGATCCATTCAAAGAAAACTTGCCTGAAATATTAATATTGGAGAAAATACCCAAGCCATAAGCCCTTTCATTGCCAATATTTTCGTAAGTGGTAAAGATAACATCATCATCTTGGATCGTCCTTATTGGCTGAATAGAACCTGTAGTATTTCTAAGGTAAGAAGTGAAATTAAGAGAAGTTCCCTTAATAAATGTACTGTAAGACAATTCATAATTGTCAGTCATTTCAGGATCCAACAATGGGTTACCTTGAGTAATTTGCTGTGGATTTGCTGCCTCAATATTTGGATTAAGGTAGTTTAATGAAGGTCTTTGTATCCTTCTGTTATAGGCGGCTTTCAACATATTGCCATTCGCCAATTTTCTACCAAAGTTCATGTTGGGCACCACTGTTCCGTAAGAAGGAATGTCTGCTGGTAGGTCAGAAGCAAGGAAATCTGCGTCAATATTAGTGTATTCATACCTAACACCAGTTTTTAAAGTATAATGCTCTAAAAACCCCAAGGTGTAAGAAAGGTAACCAGCAGTTACATTCTGGTTGTAATTAAACTTATTGGATAAATCCACATCTTCATCTTCCACATAATCTCCATCAGCACCTTCTGCTCGAAAATAAGCAAAATCACTGGTAGCTTTTCTGAGAATGTTTTTAGCACCATATTCAATGATCTGCTCATCCTTTGATCCAAGTGGTGTCACATAATCTACCTGGACTGTAAACTCCTCGTTTAGGTTGTCATTGTCATTTTTGATCCTACTAATTATTTGATCAAAAGACTCATTGTATAGACTATTAACGAAGTCGTTTGTTCTATTGCTTCTTGAATAAAGCCCAGAGAAACTAAGTTCCTTACCTTTCTTTTCAAAGGATTTGGTGTAATTGTAACTGACATCAACATTGTTTGATAGATTGTCTGTTCTCACATCTCTTAATAGCTCATTCACCAACATATCTTCTACATAAGTCTCTGTATAAAGGTCATCTTGGTTCATTCTCATGTTTCTTAAACCAAAGCTAACAGAGGTGGTCATGAAATTATAAGTGTTGATTTCATAATCCCAGCCAAAATTATACCTACCAAACATCATGTTGTTTCGGGTCTCAGCTCCTTGGAGTATTTTAGTCGCCGGGCCATCTGCTGAAAAAAGTGTTTGCTCATTTTCGAAGCTACCCAGAATATTGTAACCCATTCGGCCAAAGCCACCCAATGAAAAACCCATTTTACCTTTTTTCAATGCTGCATTTAACCCAAGATTTGATCCCCTCAAACCAGCACTGGTATTGATGTTCAAAGAAGCGCCTTGTAATTTGTTCTTCTTGGTAACTATATTGATCACTCCACCTGTACCTTCTGCATCATATTTAGCAGAGGGAGAAGTAATTACTTCTACAGATTTAATCTCTTCGGCAGGAATTTGCTTTAAAGCATCTGCAATGTTATTGGCCACGATGGCAGACTGCTTATTATCAATCAATACCAAAATATTGCTGCTACCACGCATGGAAACATTCCCATCCAAATCTACAGTTAGCATGGGTACACGTCTTAAAACATCAGAAGCATCTCCACCAGCAGTAGTTTTATCATTTTCAGCATTGTAGATAGTCCTATCGACTTTTTCTTCTATCAAATTTCGCTGCCCTTGAACGGTGACTTCTTCCAGTGCAACAGCCGATTCGTTAAGACCAAGATTTCCTAAAAATAAAGACGGTGTGTTTGGTCCTACTTCCACATCTCCTCTCACATAGGCGTCATAGCCAACAAAACTAAGTTCTACCTTATATTTCCCAGCTGATTTTACATTGAAAAAGAATTCGCCATTGTCATCGGCAACGCCTCCAGCAACTGAAGCATCAGTTGCTGCTTCTTTCAAAAAGGCTGTAGCATAAGGGATGGGCTCTCCTGTAGCCTTGTCTATGACCTTGCCTGAGATCTTAAATTCTTTTTTCTCAGTAGCCTTTTGACCAAAGCTGTCTAGAGATCCCACAGCCAGGAACATAATCGAAATTAATAATAGTTTGGATAACCCTTTCATTTGTATATATTTTTCAATTAGATATAAGTCGTTAATACCTCAACAAAGAAAATTTTTTCTTATCAAATTAAAAAACGCAATAGATAGGTAAGGTTGTTCCATCGACAAAAACCGCAAAACAGCAGACTAAATTAAATTTGGTGATTTTACATTGCGTTTATAGATTGATTTAGGCTATTGAGCGGTATTCTATCCCATTTGGTAGATTTGAACATTTCTTTTATTATCTTTCTTTTATGTTTATATCGGATTATTGCCTTTCGGAGTAGCCAAACTCCAAATTTATTCATTATGACAAATTCTATTAAGCCTAGAAAGATTACGCTACTTATCCACGTATTGGTATGGGTATTTATAGCCATTGTGATTTTTGTAGTAAGCCCATTATCATGGAAGGTAGACCTTCCCATTGAATACTGGTTCAAACAAGGCCTGACACTTTTTTTTCTTATGGTTGGCTTTTACCTCAACATGTATTTGTTGGTTCCAAAACTACTTTTCAAGGGGAGAACATGGGCCTTTGTTGGTGTAGGCATATCCATTACACTTTTGTTTTTGCTAATAATCATACAATTTGAAAACCTTGTTAACCTTCCAGAATTGATGCACAATGCTTTCAGGCCTGAGAAACCCTATGTGCCCAAGCCAAGGAATTTTAGTTACGATTTGTTTACCATTCTACTGTTATTGTTTGGTTTAGGGATAAGCACCAGCGTAGTAGTAGTGGAAAAATGGCAAATAGACGCTGGCCTGAGAAGACAAATGGAACAAGAAAAAGTCAGTTCTGAATTGTCTTACTTAAAAGCACAGATAAACCCTCATTTCTTTTTTAATACCTTAAACAACATCTACTCACTCACAAATATTGATGTAGAGAGAGCTCAGAAAGCGATATTAAAACTCTCAAGGATGATGCGTTATGTGCTCTATGAAACAGATAAGGACACAACTTATTTGAGTATGGAACTTGATTTTATAAGAGATTATGTAGAGTTGATGCGTTTAAGGTTGTCTGACAAAGTAAAGTTGAATTTAAATATTCAGGAAAAGACCGAGGACATACCAATAGCACCGATGCTTTTGCTACCTTTTATTGAGAATTGTTTTAAACATGGTGTAAGTGCAAAAATAGAGAGTAAAATAGAGATTTTTGTAAGCCAAGAGGGGAAAATTTTAGAACTTAAAACTGTAAATTTGAAATTCCCAGCAAACCCAAAAAGCAAGGAAGAGTTGGGCAGCGGAATAGGACTTACCAATACAAAAAGACGATTGGATTTGATTTACGGAAATAAATGTAAATTGTCTATTGATGAGGACAATCCGGAAAACGAATACCGAACGCAATTAAGAATAGATTTGTCATGAAAATCAAATGTATTGTTGTAGATGATGAGCCGCTGGCATTGGATCTGGTATGCAATTTTGTGAATAAAACTGGTTTTTTGGTTTTGGAAGAAAAATTTGATAGTGCCTTGGATGCCTTATCCTATATCAATGCCAATGCAGTTGACCTTATGTTTTTAGACATACAAATGGCGGATTTAACAGGGATGGAATTGGCAAGAGTTTTGGAGGGTAGAAAAGGGAAACAATCTCCCAAAATTATCTTCACTACAGCGTACAACCAATTTGCCATAGAAGGATATAAAGTAGATGCATTGGATTATTTGCTAAAGCCATTTGGGTATGAAGAGTTTTTAAATGCCAGTCAAAAGGCGCTAAAATATTTTGAAAAACAAACTGTTACGAACAATGCCACTGCTGAAGAGTACATTTTTTTAAAAGTAGAATACCAACTTGTCAAAGTGATGTTAAAGGACATTGTTTTGGTAGAAGGGTATAAAGATTACGTTAAAGTCCATTTGGTAGGTAAAAATGCACCAATGCTTTCCTTGACGACATTAAAAAGCATGGAGGATTTACTTCCTGAAGGACAGTTTTTACGGGTTCACCGTTCCTATATCATTTCACTTGACCAGATTATCAGTATTAGTAAAAGCACCGTGAATATGGGGATTATGAATATAAGCGTTAGTGAGGGCTATAAGGATGGCTTTATGCAGTTTATTAATAAATGGATCAACTGATAATTAACCCATCATAAATCGTCATACTAAGTTAGTAGCGGAAAAAATGTTGTAAAAATATCGGAA
>TARA_R110001592_G_scaffold93367_6_pt1 | contig 27301 bp, 23 predicted proteins | sample TARA_R110001592 | Tara Oceans TARA_R110001592 (sample SAMEA4398387) | marine metagenome | biome: Polar Biome; feature: [SRF] surface water layer (ENVO:00010504); material: water (ENVO:00002006), including particulate matter (ENVO:01000060) such as... | depth 5 m | reverse complement strand
GGCCTGCCTGTTCACCATTATTAAACGGTTTTCGGACCACCTCTAGTTCGAGTTCAATCTGCAGGCTGTCGACAATCTGGCTGGTGGTGATGTTTCCCCGCATCCAGTCTCTAACGAGATCATCGTGTTCCCCAAAAAGTTTTCTGACTGCTTCCGAGAGTGATGAGTGGAGTGGATGCTCTTCATTGTGAATGATGGACATCCAGAAAGGATCGAGTGAGAGTACGCCATGCCAGTCAACGAAAATCACCTTGTTCCAGCGGACTTGACCTTGTTGATTCATACTGGAGTCCCCGCCATCTCAATCGAGGTTTTTCGGTTTCTGGTTGGGTGGCTGATCGGAGTGAGCAGCCTGGTAGAGCCGTTCAATGAATTCGTCTGTCATGCCGGTCTCCCTGCGTGCTTCCCTGTTGAAGGTATCACCCACGGAAAGAGCAGCACGAATGGGCCAGTGCAGATGTTGCTCGTAGGCTTCCCAGTCCGAGAGATGGTCGGGTTTTAACTGTCGCAGCCAGTGCAATCCAAAGGCAACGTGCTGAATTTCATCCCGATAGACGACCTTCATCAGAGCGGCACTGCGTTGATCACCGGCGTCCAGAAAGTACTGTTCGAATTCCCCTGTATGGTCCAAATTGCGTCCTTCAAAAGTCAGAGGCAGGCCGGCCAGGTAGTCGAGCAGACTTTCGTAGCTGAGGGCCTTCTTCCAGATATAACAGTTCACGGGCAGACTGCCGAACTCCAATCCCAGAATGGAGGCTCGCTCTTTATGCATACGGGTGTGCCTTTGTTCGTCGCCCATGATTGCGCACATGCCCTGACGAAATTCAGCAGGCGCATCGGGAAAGGCGCACAGAATATAAGCCATCACTTCCAATGCCTGCAGTTCGTGGTTCGCCATGATGTGATGGGCGAGAGCCCGTTTTTCCTGCTCGAACAACGCAGCGGGTTTCGGCATGGCAGGCGCGGTGCGGGGGGCAGCGAACTGCAGACTGGCCGGGCGCGTCGGTTCTTTGATGCGCAGCGGTTCTCCCGGACTGTCATCAGTTAAAATCGGCGGGGCGGGCTTGAGTTTCTCTTCCAGTGAATCACTGAGGAGAACCCGTTCTGCAAACTCACGAATTTCCATGTTGGTCAATTTGTTGTTGAAGGAGTGTAGCGGGCACGAAAGAGGGCCACACAGCCAGTCACTTTCAGTTCCACGTCAGTATAACGACTCTGGAGCTGAGATAGTAACTCATCCCGACTGTCTGCAGAGTTAGTGAAGATCTTTTTCTCATTGTAGAAGTGCATTAACTTGCGGGCAGGTAGACTTCGAGGAATTCCTTCTGCCAGAATGGTCGAGCCCGAGATAATGGCTCCGGGGTTCAGCCACTGATTGAGATGATCGAAAAGAGTCGACTTCGAACTCAGATCGCCGGGCAGGCAATGCAGCAGATAATTCAGACTGGCCGAATCGAAACCCTGTGGCTGGTCGGGCAGGGGTTGCAGAATATCCGCCTGATAAGTTTCTGGGGTATATCTGCTGGCCCGACTGGCTGCTGCTGCGAGGCTGTTCGGATTCAGGTCGAGCAGCCCCAGCCTGACATTCGAATCCGGAAACGCACAATGGTCCAGATAGTAACCGGTACCGACTCCCACATCCAGATGATTGGCGGTCAGACTCTGGTTCATCCAGTTCAATATGGTTTTCGTTCGGCATTTCCAGATCAGGGAGTTGGAGATCCCCAGCACCCAGATGTCATAAATCGATAAAATGCGTTTGGAATAGACGGCCTGGCCGGCGGCGCTTGCTTCAGTTGGAGAATTCATGCTGTGATGTTAATAAGAATTGCTGCTCTTGGGAATCGTAATCATCCCATGGCGCGGACCAGATACCCTCCGGGCAGGCGTTTCACTACTTTACGCATTTCCAGAATCGTGAGAGTGGAAAGAATCCGGGAGGAATCGAGATTGCTCGACTGGACGATTTCGTTGAGGTGCTGTGGTTCCAGTGTGACCAGATTGAGAATATCACGTTCAAATTCACTCAACGAGAGTTCTCGTGGCGTATGGACTTCCCGGTTTTTTGCTGTCATGACAGGTGTCTTCGCCGGGCCGAGTCCTTCCAGGATGTCTTCCACATCTCGGACGAGCATGGCACCGTCGCGAATCAGGTCATGACAGCCGGCACTGGCGGGATGATCAATACGACCGGGGACAGCGAAGACTTCGCGACCCTGTTCGTAAGCGTGTCTTGCGGTATGTAATGCTCCGCTTTTGCGACCTGCTTCGATCAGCACCACGCCCATAGAAAACCCACTGATAATGCGATTTCGTTGCGGGAATAAACCAGCGACCGGTGCCTGATCCAGAGGGAATTCTGTAACGATGGCGCCCTGCAGGGCGACTGCTTCTGAAAGCTCCCGGTGTTCGGGAGGGTAAATGTGTGCCAGTCCGGTTGCCATGACGGCGATCGTTCGTCCCCCCGCTTTGAGTGCGCCGGTGTGAGCCGCCTGGTCAATTCCTCGGGCAAGACCACTGACAACGGTGATCCCGGCGCGTGCCAGCGCTGCGGCGATCTTTTCTGCCTGCTGTAATCCGTAATGCGTGCATTTCCGTGAGCCGACGATGGCGACCGCCAGTTCGTCTTGCGGCAGCAGGCTCCCTTTGCAGTAGAGTAACGAAGGAGGATCGGGCATTTCTCGCAGGAGTGAAGGGTACTCGGCTGACTCTTCAAACAAGATCTGGTAACCGGATGCGCGACAGCGCCGGAGTTCGTCTTCCGCAGTCGATTTTGCCTCGCGATAGATAATCGCATCTGCCAGTTTGGTCCCGATACCCGGGACGTTGAGTAATTCCTGACGGGGGGCATTGAGAATTTGAGCCGGGCTCCCAAACTGGTCCAGTAACATTCGACGGATCCGCGGGCCGACACCCCGAATCAGATTTAGCTGGATCAGTTCGAGGAGTGACTGATCGGATTCCTGTATTGGCTCGCCCATTTTTGCAGGACCTTCTTTTCAGACAGACTGTGTGATTCACGAACGTACATGCTCCCAGAAAAGGTATGAAAAAACAACTAAGATCGGCTCTCATTCCCGGGGAAGCGGCTGTTCACACTTGACAGCAGCCGCCTGCAGCCTCTAAACACGAAGCACACCATTCTGAACTCCGTTAAGGTCAAGTACATGCTGGACAAGATTTTCTTTATCATTGCCTGCATCATCATTCCCGTTTTATGGGGCGTGATTGTGAACTGGATCTTCAACCAATGGCAGGATCGCTCGAACGACAACTCAGACGACGACTATATTTTCCCTGATTATCAGATCTGAGGCGGCGGCGTTATGGGTTTTGGATGGTTCGATTTTTTTCTGATTTCCACCACTGGAGGGTTGATCGGCTTTCTGGCGGGCATGTTCGGAGTCGGCGGCGGGTTTCTGCTGGTTCCCATTTTGAATATAGTGCTGGGAATTCCCATGGAACTGGCTGTCGGCGCGAGTGCCTGTCAGGTTCTGGGACCTGCAACAACATCGCTACTCGCGCGGAAAATCAAAGTTCGAGATCTGTTTTTTCCGCTGGTGATTACGGGGGGACTGTTATTAGGTGTCATTGCCGGGACGGGGATTCTGGAACACGCGAAATCATCTGCTGCTGTCATGATTAATGGAAGAAACATTATTGTCGCGGATCTGGTGGTGCTGATTGCCTATTTCCTGATGTTGACCGGGCTGGGAGTGCTTTCATTACGAAGTGCCCGTCGCGATGATTCAGAATTGAACGGAACGCTGTTTACAGATCGATTCCAGATACCACCAGTAGTTCGATTTCCCGGTTTGGTTGAAGCGCCGCTTTCGATTCCAGTCATTGCGTGGTTTGGTCTGGGGCTGGGGCTCGTCTCCGGTCTTCTGGGGATCAGTGGAGGCATCCTGTTATTTCCGATACTGATTTTTGGTCTGGGAATTCCCACCCATCGGGCAATCACCTGCAGTCTGGTGATCGTCTGGGTCGTGGCATTCCAGTCAACGATCGCGCACGCCTGGCATGGCAATATCAGTATCATGATAGTAATCGCACTCCTGTTCGGGGGAACGGTGGGCGCCCGGCTGGGATCGGACCTGAATGCCCGACTCAAAGGGCTGCAACTGAGACGGCAGTTTGGCTGGTTATTAATCTCCGTGGCTCTTATGATTGGGATGCGGCTGGTGTTTCTGCTAGCAGGATAAAACATCGTAAGTGGAGATGAAATAATGGCAAATAAATCCATCCTGTTTTTAACAGGTGATTATGTTGAGGACTATGAAATCATGGTCCCGTTCCAGGCATTAACGATGGTGGGATACCAGGTCGATGTGGTCTGTCCCGATAAAAAAACGGGTGAGATCATCCGCACTTCGATTCACGATTTTGAAGGCGATCAGACTTACTCGGAAAAACGGGGTCACAACTTTACGTTGAATGCCACCTTTGCTGATGTGAATGCAGATGACTATACCGGTCTGCTGATTCCCGGTGGACGGGCACCGGAATACATTCGCCTGAATGAACGTGTGCTCGAAATTACACGTCAGTTTGCGATCGCAGGTAAGCCGATTGCCGCCATCTGTCATGGACTTCAGCTGCTGGCTGCCGCTGGTGTGTTGAAAGACAAAAGCTGTACTGCTTACCCGGCGTGTGCGCCCGAGGTGACTCTCGCCGGAGGCACGTTTGTGGAAACACCCATTGATGGCGTCCACGTGGATGGAAACCTGGTTTCCGCACCTGCCTGGCCGGCTCATCCGCAGTGGCTGGCGGCGTTTCTGAAAGTGTTGGGAACCAAAATTGAGTTGTAATATTCGTGACACTGAAGTATCGGTATCACTTTTAATCGGGGAGAGACGTGGATGTCGTGTTGTTCTATTAACTGGTCAACCATAGGTGCAGCGTTGGGTGGACTGGCTGTCATTATCGGTGCCTTCGGTGCCCATGGCGTCGATGGATATTTTGCTGAGAAATATGCCGGGCAGTTAAAAACGGTTTCGGGGGTAGAAGTACCCGCGGCTGAGAAATATCTGAACGATTTCAAGACCGGCGCGCAATACCAGATGTACCACTCCATTGCTTTGTTGCTGATCGGATTTGCCGGATTGACTTCGCAGAAGAAAAAGCTGTTGAATATAGCCGGCTGGTGTTTCCTGCTGGGAATCATTTTTTTCTCCGGAAGTCTTTACGTTTTGACGCTCAGTGGTCAGACTTTCTGGGGAGCCATTGCGCCGATTGGAGGAACTCTGCTCATTATCGGCTGGTTTTCTTTTGCTGCGGGAATCTGTTCCTGTGGCGGAAATTCCACTGATGTGTCAGGTCCCGAAACTCCTGCCTCCACCTGATACCTGATTTGCAGGACCATCATAATATACAATGATCGAATGAGATCATTCCCACCTTCTTTTCAGAATAGAGAAACTTATGCTGATTTTTGATGCACACCTTGATATGGCCTGGAATGCCTGCGAATGGAACCGGGATCTGGAATTACCTGTCAGTGACATTCGCAAGTTTGAACGTCAGTTTGAAAATATAATTCCCGGCGAAGCAACGGTTTCCTGGCATGCCCTGCGTCAGGGGGGCGTGGGAATGACGATCTCCACGCTGCTGCCTCGACTGCATCGCAAAGACGCGGCGTTGACGCATTATCAATCGAGAGAAGCCGCCTATGGTGTGGCCATGGGGCAGCTGGCTTATTACCGGGCGATGGTAGCGAAAGGCGTCTTAAGAGAGATTCCCGACAGCAGCACACTCGCCAGTCATATCGCTGAATGGGAAGCCAATGAAACAGCTGCCCGCGCGGAAGGAAGTACGATTCCCATTGGTTTCATCCTGAGTATGGAAGGGGCACCGCCGATTCTGTCTCCCGAACAGATTGGTGACTGGTTTGATGCCGGGCTGCGAATTTTAGGACCCGCCCATTATGGTCCCGGTCCCTACTGTTTTGGAACAGGCAGTGAAGGGGGGCTCAAAGAGCAGGGGCCCGCGCTGCTGAAAGAGATGGATCGGGTGGGTATGCTGCTGGATGTGACACACCTCGCCGATCAGTCATTCTGGGAGTCGCTGGAAATCTTCCAGGGACCAGTGCTTGCCAGCCACCACAACTGCCGGTCTCTGGTGAATGCCGACCGTCAACTGACGGATGAGCAGATCAAAGCGTTGATCGAACGCGGTGCCGTAATCGGTTGTGCCTTTGATAACTGGATGATCAAACCGGGCTGGACGATTGGGGTTTCTGATCCCCAAACCACTTCAGTGGAAGATATTGCCAATCATACCGATCACATCTGCCAGTTGGCAGGAAATGCAAAGCATTGCGGCCTGGGAACGGACCTGGACGGCGGATTCGGGAAAGAACAGACGCCCCACGATCTGGATACGATCGCCGATCTGGGGATGTTCGCCGGGATTCTGGAAAAACGGGGATACAGTTCTGAAGACATCAAAGGCATCATGTCGCAGAACTTTGTGGATTTCTTCCTGAAGGCATTACCAGAGAGCTGAGAATATCAGATATTCTAGATGTTTTGTTCGCTGTATCCTGTTGTTTATCAATGGGATACGGCGTTTTTTTGTTTTTCCGGCAAACTTTGTGAAAAACTTTCAAGAACCTGAAATGAGCGGCGAATAACTCCCTGTGACGTGGCCGATCGGTTTGGCCTACTGTTCCGAATCGAACAATTGTTGTTGTATTGAGGGAGTCTGGACAATGATATTCATGTGTAAGAAATTTGTGATAGGTGCTGCAGTGCTGGCCACGCTGGGAACCTTCGTCTTTGGCCGCGATGTGGTGAGTTATGTGAAAACCGCCGGTAATTCTGTCAGACAGGCGGTCAAGTCAGAAGTTCCCGTGGATTTCGAAGTCGACCGGGCTCGTAAAATGGTGGAGGATCTGGTGCCGGACATTCGTCGTTGTATGCATGTGATTGCAGAGCAACAGGTAGATGTCGAAACATTGCAGAGCGAGATTCATGATACAGAACTCGCCATGAAACAACAGAAAGATGCGATGTTCACCCTGCGATCAGACCTGGAGTCGAACGAGACCGAATTTGTGTATGCAAGTCGGACCTACAGTAAAGACGACATCCGCAGCGATCTGGCACAGCGGTTTGATCGTTATAAAGTCGCGACCGACACGCTGAAGCGAAACGAACAGATTTTGAAAGCTCGTCAAAAGGCTCTGGATGCCAATCGTGAGAAGTTGGAAAATATGCTGTCTGCCAAGATGGACATGGAAGTACAGATCGAGCAGCTGGAAGCACGTCTGAAATCGGTTCAGGCAGCAGAAACCGTCAGTAATCTGGAGATCGATAATTCTCAACTGACCCGTGCCAAGAGCCTGATTAAAGACTTGAACAAGCAACTGGATGTCAAAGAAAAGATGCTGGATGCAGAAGGAAAATTCACTGGACTGATTCCCGTCGATACCAAAGTGGAAGAAAAGCGGGATGTTGTCAGACAGATGGATGAATACTTCAAAACCAAATCAGGCGATCGTGTTGCTGTTCAGTAAAAACGACTGAAAGATAAACAAATTGGCGCGAGTGGTGGCAGGTGGTTCTTGTATTCGAGTAGAGCCGCCTGCCCCTTGCCAGTTTCTTCTCCAGATTAAAATTAAGAGATCCCTGGCAAAAACAGATTCTAAGCAACCACTTACTGATCTTATTCGTTAAAATTAAGAGTGTATCGTTTAGCAGCTTGTGCCTCTCACTTCCTGATTCCGGAGAATTACCTTGGGCTTCTTCACTTCATCATCCAGACAGGATCAGGCAGCGAAATCTTCCGCTGGCGTGAGCTATCTGCTGTGGATTGATGGGGTCGGAACGTATCTGGTCTACTTACCCGAGACCCTGAAAATTGGTGGTCCGGGGGAAACAGGCGTGACAGGCGGCCTGGCCTCGGAATGGGCTGATTTATCAATACTGGCCAATCTTTCGCGACACCATGCGTCGATCACCCGCTCAGGAGAGAATTATTTTCTGGAAGCGATGGCTCCCGTTTTCTGTAATCAGCGTGCGATCAATGATCGTGTCTTGCTCACGGATCAGGCGTCGCTTAGACTGAATACAGATACAGTCCTCACATTCCGACAGCCGACGGCCCTGAGTGCATCCGCCTGTCTCGAATTCACGAGTCATCATCAGCCACAACAGCGACTGGATGGTGTCGTACTGATGGCGGAAACCTGTCTGCTGGGAGCGAGCAACGAAAATCATGTCGTCTGCCCTCACTGGCCAGGAACTGTCGTTCTGTATCGCCAGGGAGATCAGGTTTTGTGTCGGTCCAGATTGAAAATCGATATGAATCAGGTAGCTGTTTCAGAGGGAACCGTATTAACCCCGGGTTCCCTGGTCACTGGCCCTGAGCTGCGTTTTCGCTGGGAAGTTGTCGCTTAAATCGAACAGGGGTTTTTACTCGCGCAAATGAATACGTGCCATGATGGAAATTGGAATTATGATGTCGCTCCTCAGTTTACTGTTTTTTTTAATTTCAATGGCTCTGAGCCTGCTCTTATTTGTACTCTGGATCTGGATGTTAATTGACTGTATCAAATACGAACCTTCCACTGGTAATGATAAAATTATCTGGGTGTTAGTAATCGTTTTATTGAACGGGATTGGGGCACTACTTTACTACTTCATTCGTCGACCGGAACGGATAAAACTGACGGGGCAGTAATCTCAGAAAAAAAATGATCCAGGGACACTTTGACAACGTTATTAAAATAGTTGAGAAATGAATCGTAAACCGTACAACTGCCATGTTGTTTAACGGATGGAACGAAAAATGAAATTCACCTTTGCACCAGAATCGAAACCTTTAGAAGGATTTACGATCAAGCGCGCCATTGACCGGGGCGGATTTGGTGAGGTGTACTACGCACTGAGTGATTCCGGTAAGGAAGTCGCATTAAAGCTGCTGCAGCAGAATATGGATATTGAGTTGCGGGGAGTGACGCAGTGCCTGAATCTGAAGCATCCCAACCTGGTGACCATTTTCGATGTCAAAACGGACCGGGACGGCGATCACTGGGTGGTCATGGAATATGTATCCGGTCAGGGCCTGGATAAGGCGCTTCATCAGTATCCGCAGGGTATGCCGATGGAGCAGGTTCGCTACTGGCTGTCGGGCATTTCAGAAGGATTGTCTTACCTGCACAGCCGCGGCCTGGTACACCGGGATCTGAAACCGTCCAATGTCTTCCGCGATGGGGAGACCATCAAAATTGGCGATGTCGGATTATCCAAGTTCATCACTCACAGCCGGCGGAGTGCGAATACTCAAAGTGTAGGAACCGTGTATTACATGGCTCCCGAAGTCGCACGCGGCCGCTACGGTAAAGAAGTGGACGTGTATGCGGTAGGGGTGATGGTATATGAAATGATCACCGGTGTGGTTCCCTTCGATGGGGAATCGACGGCGGAAATTCTGATGAAGCATCTGTCAGAAAAGCCGGACCTGAGCCGTTTACCAGTACATTTGCAGGCGGTGATGGGACGTGCTCTGGAAAAAGATCCTCAAAAGCGAATCGGCGATATCAAAACATTCAAACAGGAATTTGAGCGCGCTCTGTTTCAACGCGAGACGGTGACGGAAATTCCCGATACTGCATTTGAAACCTTTGCGAGTGTTGCTGCCCCGATGCAACATTCGGACGGGGTGAGGCAGAACTCGCGCGTTTCGAACTATCAGAGTTCCTGGGAGTATAAGACGCTATTAGGACCTGCAATCATCCTGATGTTTCTACTTATCGGGTTGATGGGAGCCACGATGGCCAGCCTGGGGGCCGGTTTTGCAACTTTTATTCTTTGCCTCCCTTTCGTGATGCTTTTCAGTGGAGCCGTTGTCATGGCGTGTGTGTTCGGGCGACGGTTTTTTACCAAGGGAATATCAGCGATTGTGAAGGGGCCGCCTCCCATCAGCAATTTATGGGATAAAAAACAAAAGCGACATGAGACCCAGACCGCTGATCGCGAAACCAATCTCGAGCAGACGCGCATCCTCCGGGAAGAAGAACGAAAAAAGGCAGACGCACCGCGTCAGCAGACTTATAGCCAGAAACAACAGAAGCCGTATTATCCCCGTGCCTTAACACCGCGCACTCCCCGCGCGATTTCGCACCGGACGCGGTTGTACAACCTCTCGGTCTCAATGATCAAGGCGGTATTCTGCACGCTGGTGATCGTCGTGGGGCTGGTCTGTTTTACCGATGGATCTTTTTTTCAGGGAGCCATGGGCGATATGTCTCGGGGCGTCATGCGGGGATACAACTACGCACCGTTCTGCCTGCTAATCTGCGGGACGCTTGTTGCTGCCTGGAGTGTCTTAGCAGTCGCGAAGCTGACTGAAGGTAAAACCTATGATCAGAGCACACGCCGAATCATCTGGCTGTCGACTGGAGCTGCTGTCGGAGCGATCATCTACCTGCTGCAGACAGAAGTCCTGATGACCACAATCGGTTCCGCTCGCGAGGATTACCTGGGGTTGAGACCACTGTTTGATGCCGTCGGCCCGAATTCACTGGTACTGGTGAATGGTCAACCCAGCCTGTTCAGCTACGTGATCTTTTTCGGAGTTCTGTTTTGTTTCCGTCGCTGGTGGTGGCACGCCGATTCATTCCGCCCCCGAAAATTCCGGGTTTTATCTGTGCTGATCACCGTCTTTACCGCATATATCATTACAGCCATCTGGGCGTTTCCGATGATCCCGGCTTTGTGCTGGGCAGCCATTATCTCCAGTGTTGTGCAGCTCTCTGCGAGCTGGATTCCACCTGAGCAACGCTTTATTGAAATGAAAGGGGGCGCACGATGATGGTCGGCATACTTGAACTTTTGATTTTAATGGTTGTCGTCCCCGTCATCATTCTGATCTTTGCGGCTATTTTTCGCTATGTTTCCCGGAAGAGTGGTTTGCTGCAGTTTATGTTCGCCGCACTGGCAATGATGGGGGTTTTACTTCTTGTGTTTCTCAGCGTTTTTTCTGTCCGTGTCGGGTCTTCGTCAGCGACTCAAGTTGCTCAGGAATCAACCGTCGTCTCGCCGCAGGAAGTTGAAAATCCTGTCCGTCTTGATCCGAAAATGAAAGGTATTCAAGCCGAGATCCCTCAGGCTGCGGGGCAGGAGAAAATTAACGATAATCAGCCCCTGGTGGCATCCAAGCCCTTTCAGCTTCAAAAAACCGTTAAGAACACTCCCTCACAACAGAAGGATGCTGAATTGCCGGACTGGGTGGTCGAGGGGATTCATTCAGCGGTGCTTGAGGAAACCAATCTGATTAATAACAGCCGCCCGGTGTTTCAGTCCGGTTTATTTGCGACCCGAGAGGAAGCGCTTCAGGATGCGTTGGCGAAAGCAAGGCAGCAGATGCAGACCAATCTGATGATGCGAGAGCCCTGGTTGAAAAACAATGTGTGGCAACTGGAACCGGAACTGTTCAGACAGACTGCCTACCGCCGCCCTCACTTCCAGACGGTTGAGCATGATTTTGGTGATGTGTTGAAATCAGGAAAGTCATTCAAGCAGGATATGTTCAGGGCATATGTGGAAATTGAAAACACACCTGTAGTAAGACAGCAGTTACTCACCCGCTGGAAGCAGAACATTGGCAATGAACGCAGTCTGTGGGTGGGCGGTGTTTTTGGTCTGATGACATTGATGTGTATCGGAGCTGCCGTTTATTTGAGAACCGACTCGGATCAGGCTACAATCCATTCGTCTCATTAATTTCTCTTCTAATCAGTCTGTGATGGACTTATGCCGATCGACGAAGCCGACCAGCTGCTGGTCTCACAAATCAAAGCCGGAGATGCGGAAGCCTGGTCCGAACTGATTGCCCGATATGAAGGTCGGTTGCTGGCATTTGTGAACAGTCGTCTGCGCAATCAGTCGAGCAGTGAAGATGTCGTTCAGGAAACGTTCCTGGGTTTTCTGATCAGCCTGCCCAATTATGATCCTGGCACTCCTTTAGAATCGTTTCTGTTTGCCATCGCCTCTCATAAACTGACAGATTTACTGCGCAAACAGGGACGGCGACCGACAATTCCCCTGTTTCCAGAGGAAAGTGGCGCGCGGGAAAATCATCGTGAACCAGCCGGACATACGCGGGTGGCCTCCAGCCTGGCACGCAGTAAGGAACGCAAATCAAAAGAAGAGCAGATCATCTGTGTGAGTCTGCAGACGCTGATTGATGCCTGGATCAAAAATGGTGAGTTCGAGCGACTGCAGTGTATCGAACAGCTGTTTGTTTCAGGTAAAGCAAATAAAGAAGTGGCGCTGCAACTGCAGATCACAGAGCAGGCGGTCGCGAACCACAAGCACTTTGTGGTAGGCAAACTGAAAGACGCGATTAAAACCGCGCAGATTCAGGATGCCGATCTTGACGGGCTGGGGCTGAATTAGTCAACAACGAACCGCGCAGCAAAAAACCTCGCCTGATCTTCACAGGACGAGGTTTTAATCTTCTCAGGTCAGCTGCTACATCAAATTAGAATTTGATGTGCTTGCGTTTTGCCTTGCGTGCTTTGGCACTGGCAGGACGGCGACCGTGATTTGCTTTTTTCAGTTTGCGTTGTGTTTTAGCCATGACGTTATCCTTTAATGGTCTTCAGATATTGCTTATCGAGACCACATGTTGACTGATGAGGCCTTCAGAAAGTATCGGTATCGGGCCGGGTATTCTAGTCGAAGCCTCTCCTGAAAAAAAGCCAATCAGTCAAAAAACACCACGACTCAGACGATTTCTTCCACTTTTGTTCGGATTTTTGAGTCCAAATTCGTTTTGGAGGGCCTCGGGTATGTGGACTGTTGTTCCAAGTCGGGTTAGCATGGTTGAGATCAGCCGGATACTGGACAAATAAGACGTCGGTTTAACTGAAGAAGATCATCATGCTGGCCAAGCTATATACCTACTCGCTGTTTGGTATTGATGCCAAACCCGTGGAAGTGGAAGTCGATATCTCTCCCGGGGCGATGCCTAAGACGATTCTGGTGGGCCTGGCGGAAGCAGCCGTCAAAGAGAGCACGCATCGGATTGAGCGGGCGCTGGTTAACAGTGGCTACAATCGCCCCATTGATCGCATCGTTATCAACCTGTCTCCCGCTGATCTTCCCAAGGATGCTGCATCGTTCGATCTCCCTATTGCATTGGGCCTGTTGACTGCCAGCGGGCAGTTGGCTTCAGATCGCTTTCAGGATTACGCCGTGGTGGGGGAACTGGCACTGGATGGCACGATTCGTCCGGTTCGCGGTGTGCTTTCGATGGCACTTGCGGCTCGCGAGCAGGGGAAACAGGGTTTACTGGTTCCCGTTCAGAATGCCGAAGAAGCAGCCGTCGTGGATGGGCTGGATGTCTTCGCAGTTGGTACGCTGGCAGAAGCCGTCGGCTTTTATACAGGCTCTTTACCCATCGAAGCGGTTGAGTTCTGTTGGGAAAATGCACTGGAAGAGCATGGGCATTACGATATCGACTACAGTGATGTGAAAGGACAGGAATACGCGAAGCGGGCAATCACAGTCGCTGCTGCCGGCATGCACCATCTGCTGATGATTGGATCTCCTGGGACCGGGAAGACCCTGCTGGCATCGCGGATCAGTACCATTCTGCCGCGTCTCTCTCAGGAAGAGAGCCTGGAAACAACACGTATCTACAGTGCGATGGGGCGGCTGCCCAGTGATCAGTCGCTGGTGATGCTCCGCCAGTTTCGCACGCCCCATCATACCATCAGCGAGGCAGGGCTGGTGGGCGGAGGCTCTACGCCCGCACCAGGAGAAATCAGCCTGGCGCATAACGGGTTACTGTTTCTGGATGAGCTGCCTGAATTCAATCGGCGGACATTGGAAGTCTTGCGACAACCATTAGAAGGGGGTGAAGTGACGATCTCACGGGCGATCGGCAGTGTGACTTTTCCTGCAAATGTGATGTTGATTTCCGCAATGAATCCCTGTCCCTGTGGCTACCTGTCTGATCCGCGGCGGAAGTGTTCGTGTAATCCGATGCAGATTGAACGTTATCTGTCCAAGATCAGCGGGCCCCTGCTGGATCGGATTGATATTCATATTGAAGTGCCCCCGGTTCCCTTCCGCGAACTTTCCAATCAGACAACGGGAACCAACAGCGCGACGATGCGCGAACAGGTACTGGATGCCCGCGAGATTCAGGCACGACGGTTCGCGAATGAGTCCACCTCACACAATGGCCGCATGACGCCAAGACAGTTAAGGAAACACAGTCAGCTGGCTTCAGATGCAGAAGGCCTTCTGAAATCCGCTATGGAAGAAATGGGACTGTCTGCCCGCGCACATGACAAAATATTACGTATCAGCCGGACCATTGCAGACCTGGATCATTCTGATCAGATCACCGCGGCGCACATCAGTGAAGCCATCAATTACCGCACATTGGATCGCCAGTTCTGGTCCTGATGGCGGTTTCACTGCCAGATATTTCCGCTTATGAAGACGGTCCGGTCGATTCTACAGTGGCAGAGAGACGGGCGATGGTTTCCAGTAATTTCCGTCTGTCAAGCGGCTTGGTGGCATAGGCGTCACACCCGGCAGTCAGGCATTTCTCCATATCATTTTTCATCGCGTGAGCCGTGAGGGCGATAATCGGTCGCGAATATCCGGCTTCTCTCAGCTTGCTGGTAGCGGTATATCCATCCATGACAGGCATCTGCATATCCATCAGAACAAAATCATAGGGTTCTCCAGCCAGGTCTGCAGCCATGATTTGATCGTAACCCAGTTGCCCGTTATCTGCCAGATCAACGTGCATCCCTTCCTTTTTCAGCAGAAATGAAATCAGTCGTTGATTATCCAGACCATCTTCGACGACCAGAACCCGGCTGGACGAAATTGTTTTGCCAATGTGGTCCGATAGTTCCTGGCTGCATTCCGTCGCGGTACTATTGACGGAATTCTGATCCACTTGCTGGAGTCGCACTCCCTCAAGAGATCCCGTGTTGACGGAGATAGTGAAGGTGCTTCCCAATCCGATCGTACTGGTGACATGAATACGCCCTCCCAGCATTTCCGAGAGGCGTTTTGAAATGGCCAGACCCAGACCTGTCCCTCCATATTTTCGGGTTGTCGAGCTATCTGCCTGAGTAAATGGCTGATAAATCTGTGCGAGTGCCGTTTCGGAAATTCCGATCCCGGTATCAATCACATCAAATTGTAGCTGGGCAAAGCCATCTTCCAGATGGATGGTTCTGGTTCGTAGTTCAACATAACCGGAATCGGTGAATTTAATGGCATTTCCCAGGAGATTGATCAGAATCTGTCTCAGACGGGTCGGGTCTGTCACAATTGTTTCTGGAATCGGATTATCAAAAGAGACAACTAATTCAAGTTCTTTCAGGTCGGCTTTAATCTGCATCAAAGCGATGATGTCACGGATCAATTCAATCGTATTGACGGGCACCTGTTCCAGTTCAAGTTTACGTGCTTCGATTTTAGACAGGTCCAGAATATCGTTGATGATGCCAATCAGGTATTCTCCATTACGTTTCACGATGTTTGCTGATTCAATATCTTCCTTTTTCCGCAGGTTGTTCAACAGGATATCCGTGAACCCCAGAATTGCCGTCATCGGGGTGCGGATTTCGTGGCTCATATTGGCCAGAAATTCACTTTTCGCTTCACTCGCTGCTTCGGCCCGTTTCCGTGCTTCATTTAATGACCGTTCGTAATCTTTGCGCTCACTGATATCCTGGATAATGCCGGTGAAAATTTCCCGGTCTGCCAGGAGAACAGAGCTGACAGCAAGTTCCGCAGGGAAAGTAGATCCATCATTGCGCTGGGCCACGATTTCCTGGCGCGAGCCAATGGCGCGTACCAGTTGCGGATTCAATTCGCCACTCGAATACTTATGTTGGATTTTCTGATGCAGCGGAGGAATGAGGAGGTCGATACTTTTTCCGATCGCTTCATGGTTGTAGTAGCCAAACAGATATTCGGCTCCCCGATTGAATTCTTCAATCTTCCCCTCCAGATCAATTGTGATAATCGCATCCATGACATTATCCATGATTGATCGGTAACGCACTTCACGGTCTTTGACATCTGACAGAAGAATTTCCTGTGCATCCAGTACCCGGTTGTATTGATAGCCGACAATCCCTGCTTCGGTGAAATTGTCGACATCTGCCCGGGACTGTTTGTTTCCCTTTTCATGGGAGATCATGGTTTCCAGCAGGCTGTGCAGTTCGGTTGAAGCGCCGTGTTCGGCAACATTCAGTCCGATTTTTTCATCTGACACACTGACACGGATCGGCATAAAGTGATTTACCAGTTTCATGATGATCCAGATGCTGCCGAAACTCCAGACAAAACAGACCCCTGCTCCCAGTGACTGAATTCCCAGCTGGGAAATGCGTGAAGCGCCACTTGGGAACAGACTGGTATCAGCAAATAACGCGACGGCGAGTGTCCCCCATGCGCCGGCAAAACCGTGCACAGGAATCGCTCCAACCACATCATCGATTTTGAAACGCTCTTCCAGAAGCCAAAGTGAACCCAGCATCACACTACCAGAAATAAAGCCAATGAGAAGGGCACTGGGGTAACTGACGGCATTGCAGGATGCCGTGATGGCAACCAGACCAGCCAGTGAGCCGTTAAAGATTTTTTCGACGGAGATTTGATTTGAGACAATTAATTCCCAGAGTAAAACGCATATCCCCCCCGAGATTCCGGCAAGGATAGTATTGAGAATAATCGAAGGCACCTGTCCGTTTAAGGCGAGCGTGCTTCCTCCGTTAAAACCGAACCAGCCAAACCAGAGAATTAAAAATCCCAGAGCCGCCATCGGCAGGTTGCTGGATGAAAAACGATGTTTGTTATTATCGTCGGTGAAACGACCTGTTCGTGGACCCAGTATCAGGACAGCTGCCAGGGCAGACCAGGCACCAACAGAATGTACTACGCTTGAGCCGGCAAAGTCGAGAAACCCCAGTTTTCCGAGCCAGCCCGCAGGAGCCCCTGTGGCATCCCGGGCCCAGGCCCAGTGACCAAACAGCGGATAGGCGAATGCACCGATTCCAACGGCCAGCAGCAGGTAGGCACGAAACCGCATTCGTTCTGCCACAGCACCCGAAGAAATCGTCATCGCTGTACTGCAGAAAACCAGCTGAAACAGAAACACAACGGTAGGCCAATGCGCGTTACTGGTGTCTTCAAAAGCGAACTGAGTTGTCCCCACCCAGCCGCCATAGGACTGACCGAACATTAAGCCAAAGCCGAACAGCCAGAAAATTATGACTCCGATGAAGAAGTCCACAATGTTCTTGGTGGCGACATTGATACTGTTTTTGGATCGAGAGAGGCCGGATTCCAGGCAACAGAAGCCAGCCTGCATTAGAAAAACCAGGCTGGTACAAGTCAGTACCCAGATTGTATTTGTGGTTAACTCATGAGACATGAGACGAAGAGCCTGTCGGGATCGATATCCAGCCGTGAAACGCGAATAGCGGCTGGTTGACTATTTGAAACATACGCTTCCCAACTTTAGGTTGTGAAAGGCAGCAGTCAAAAAAAAGATGAGTGAAAACACTCTATTCGCGGATGTTCAAAGGATTGACTCAGATGTGCAGGCGAGTGATCGGAATAACTGTTAGAGTCGGCCTGACTGGCCCGTGGGATTTAAGGCATTCCGATCAAACAGCAGGCGTTTCCAGGGAGAGTGGATTGGGTTTTTCGACCGGCGGGAAACGCCCGGGGGCATTTTCCGTATACCACTGATCGAGTACCTTTAACCAGTCAGCAGCTGTTTTGACAGCAATAAACGCTTTCTTGACCTCAGCGTATTGAGGGTGCAGTTCCGAATAGAAAATGCCGAACTTCCGCATCGTGTTGCAGACTTTTTTATCGCCGTAAAACTCCCGTGCCAGTTCAAAATGTGCGGAAATGACTTCGCGCTGCTCTGTGACATCGGGAGGAGAGATCGATTTGCCGCGCAGCAGATCGGCCGTCTGTTGAAAAATCCAGGGGTTGCCAATCGCACCGCGGGCAATCGAAACACCATCTACACCCGTCACACGTAACATATCCAGACAGGACTGCGGCGAAAACAGGTCACCACTCCCAATCACGGTTTTCTCACCCGCGTGTTGTTTGACCTGTTTCAGAAACTCCCAGTTACTCGGGCCAACATACTTCTGATCCACGGTGCGCCCATGTACGGTAATAGCAGACAATCCGCGTGCGTATGCTCCATCAAAGATCATAAAGAAATTGTCTGCTGATTCACTGCTGTCATCGATACCCCGTCGCATTTTCAGGGTGACCGGTATCTCTGCAGGCACGGTATCCCGCACGCGAGAGATAATATCCAGCGCCACTTCCGGCTGACTTAAATGATAGCCGCCACGACAGCGACTCATCACCTTTTTCACCGGACAACCAAAGTTGATATCGATCACATGGAAACCGGATTCAACCAGCCTCCGGGCAGCCGGTCCGAATTCTTCCGGCTCGGATCCCATCAACTGACCACCTACGGGAAACTCATCCTGATGGCAGTACATCATCGAATGCTGTTTCCCCTGTTTGGTCTGAATGATCATACGATCGATCATCACTTCACAAAGCGTATAAGCAGCGCCGAGTCGCGCGGCAATCACGCGCATGGGATAATCGCTGTATCCGCTCAAGGCTGCCTGGTACAGGGGAGACTCCAGTTGATAGGGGCCCAGGGAAACAGGTTGTAAAGTATTAACGGTCATAGAGCGTGTCGGGTTTTCTATTGATCCAGTAAGTTCAGTTCGAGAGCTGTTCCAGTAATTCCCGGGTGATTTGCCCCGGATGCTCATGGCTGCAGATGACACCACTCACTGCGACTCGGGTGGCACCTGCCTCCAGTACCTGTTGCAGGTTGTCGGCCTGGATGCCTCCGATGGCAAACCACGGCAGGGTGATTTCGGCGGCAACCTGGTTGACGAAATCCAGGCCCGCGTATTCATGTTCGGCAAATTTCTTGGTTGAAGTGGGAAACGTGGGGCCGACACCAATATAGTCAGCGCCATCCAGCACCGCCTGGCGAGCCTGTTCTATATTATGAGTAGAGACGCCAATCAATCGTCTGGGGCCCACAATCTGTCGCACTTCACGCACGGGCAGTTCGTCCTGACCAACGTGCACGCCGTCTGCATCAATGGCGATCGCCAGGTCCGGGCGGTCATTTATAATGAGAATTGCACCAGCGTCGCGGGTCCATTTCCGCACGCGATTTCCATGCGCCAGCAACTGGCGGTCCGTCATTGATTTTTCACGTATCTGAACCAGATTGACTCCTGCAGCCAGCGATTCCCGTATCGCCGGTCCAGCACCATGATGACACAGGCTTTCCGAAACCAGCAGATAGAGTCGACTGTTTTCCAGTCTGCGTTGGCTGGCGATGCAGGTTAAGATCGTTTTCTCCAGAGTATAGCTGGCATAACGCATCTGTTTGAAAATGGCTGCCGCTTCGGGCGAAATCAGTTTACTGAATTCTTCCAGGGTCCGCGTTGCTTCCTGCACCCGTTTCAGATTGGCCTGCAGCAGATGTTCCAGCGAAGAACGGTCGATTTCGCTGGTGGTGCTGATCGAAGTGCCGACATCGTTGAGTGTATCACGGCTCGAAATCAGTGTCTCATTGCCGATAAACCTGAGAGCGTCTGTCAGCCGATGCCGCGTTGATTTCAGCAGACTCATTAAATGGGCATCATCCAGCGAAAAGCGGAGGAAGTCCTCAATGACCCGTAAACCTTCCCGCAGCCGATTGGCGGCGGCATCGATGGTTCGCAGTGTATTTGTCTGATCGTCGGCTGTGGCTGCAACCGTCCGCAGAGCGAAATCGACATCAAGCGGTTCTACTGTCTGTCGAAAAATTACATTGATTGAGTCATCCAGCTTCTCTGCGGAAAGAGATCCTGTACTTTGAAGCCACTCAGATTCTTTTCCCGCGGTAGCCAGCAGCCCCCATAGCAGATGCTCGCTCCCGATTTCCGTGGGGACGTCCGCGCGACTCGCCTGCTGCATCGCGTGATTTAACACCTCTCTAAAAGCAGGATATTGTTGCAGTGCCTGAGACATTTCCAGCGGTTGAACTGGAGAATCAAGAAGCGAGGTGGCGGGATCCTGAGACAGCGGTAACTGGAATTCCTGCAAGATCTGGGCCAGGTCAATCTGATGCGTCCGCATGATTTCGGCGGCCCGCGATTCTTCCAGAGCAAGGGCAGCCAGCAGCGGCGCAAGTGTCGGTTCTGATTCGGCTGAGCCGCTGGCAATCCGTTCTGCCTGAATTAAGGCCCTTTGCGCGCCGGCTGTCAGTATATGATGCATGGGAATGGTAAGGTTTCTGGACTGCTAAATGCCGGAAGAAATTGATCGGTGCCGACCGGTGACGCTCCAGTCTTCATTTAAATAGAGTAACCGATCAAAGGCTTATCTTGCTACATTAGGGGTTGGGGACTAGAATTAAAAATGCTGGCCTTGTGGATTGTGTCGATTTTAAGGCTTTGGCAGGGTGGTGATTTTCGCTGTTTTCCATTATGAATCAAACTTCCTGTCCCGGTTTCGTTCAGGCCAGTGAAATTATGAATGTTAAAATGGGTATAATATTTTAGTAAGTTGTGATGTTTCAGTCACTTCCTCAATTGTTCTTGCAGTAGTTTTGGGAAATTCCTCGACGTTTTTTGGTGAGTAACGTATTATTCCTACGAACCTATCTTTTTCAAAGTGCTGTAGCGAATCAATTGAGAATGCCGTAACTGAATGTACACATGCTGTTACGACGTTTTAAAACTTCAGCAGACAATAAACGACAATTCAAATTTCATAAACAGGTTGGGAGAAAGTGATTCCTGAATTGAAACCGCCGGTTTCAGCTCGGATTCACAGTGTTCATCCATAAGAGCCCGGGATGTACGGGCCAGAGGAGAAACAAGTTATGTACGAGCGGTTTACAGATCGAGCTCGAAAAGTGATGCAGCTGGCCAATCAGGAGGCCCAGCGGTTCAATCACGAATATATCGGGACCGAACATATCCTTCTGGGATTAGTCAAAGAGGGTTCAGGTGTCGCAGCCAATGTGCTGAAAAATCTGGACGTGGATTTGAGAAAAATCCGTCTGGAAGTCGAAAAGATTGTGCAGTCCGGACCGGACATGGTCACGATGGGCAAGCTGCCTCAAACGCCGCGTGCGAAAAAAGTCATCGAATACGCCATGGAAGAAGCACGCAATCTGAACCACAACTATGTGGGAACAGAACATCTGCTGCTGGGTCTGCTCCGTGAGCAGGATGGCGTTGCCGCTCAGGTTCTGATGAATCTGGGTCTGAAACTCGAGGAAGTGCGCGAAGAAGTCCTCAATCTTCTGGGGCATGGCCTGGAAGGTGGCGAAGCAGGTGAACGGACTCCCGGAACAGGCAGCCAGAAAGCCGGAAAAAGCAAAACACCAGCGTTGGATAGTTTTGGTCGCGATCTGACCGAACTCGCCAAGCAGAAAAAACTGGATCCGGTTATCGGCCGCTCCAAAGAAATTGAACGCGTCATTCAGATTCTCTGCCGTCGTCAGAAAAACAATCCGGTTCTCTTAGGGGAAGCCGGCGTTGGTAAAACGGCGATCGTCGAAGGCTTTGCCCAGATGGTCGTCAACGGCGAAGTTCCTGACTTGCTCCGCGATCGTCGCATCGTGGTACTCGACCTGGCGATGATGGTTGCCGGTACGAAATATCGTGGTCAGTTCGAAGAACGAATCAAAGCTGTCATGAATGAAGTGCGTCGTGCTAAAAACACGATTCTGTTCATCGACGAATTACACACCCTCGTCGGGGCCGGCGGTGCGGAAGGTGCAATTGACGCATCCAACGTCTTAAAGCCAGCTCTGAGCCGTGGCGAACTGCAGTGTATCGGTGCAACGACTCTCGACGAGTATCGTAAATATATTGAAAAAGACAGCGCCCTGGAACGACGTTTCCAGAATGTCATGGTGGAACCACCGACCGACTCACAGACGGTCGAAATTCTGCGTGGCCTCCGCGAACGTTACGAAGAGCACCACAAGGTTCAGATCACCGACGATGCTCTGGAAAAAGCGGTCGAACTCTCTTCCCGGTACATTACCGGTCGTTGTCTGCCAGACAAAGCTATCGATGTCATCGACGAAGCAGGGGCCCGTATCCGTCTGAAATCCATGGTGCGTCCTCCCGATCTCAAAGAACTGGAAGAAGAATCAGAACGTCTGAATCAGTCCAAAGAAGAAGCGGTTGCCAACCAGGACTTTGAACTGGCTGCCAACCTGCGGGATCAGGCTGATAAACTGAAAAAACGGAAAGAATCGTTGACTCAGGAATGGCGTGAAAAATCCAAAGAAGTTGATGGCGTAGTCGATGCGGAAGTGGTTGCAGAAGTCGTCGCGAAAATTACCGGCGTACCTCTGACCCGTCTCTCCAGCGAAGACACTGTCCGTCTGCTGAATATGGAAGATGAACTGCATCAGCGCGTCATCAGCCAGGACGAAGCCATCAAGCAGGTTTCCAAAGCCGTTCGTCGCAGTCGCAGTGGATTGAAAGATCCCAAGCGTCCGATGGGGGCCTTCCTGTTCTCTGGTCCCACCGGTGTCGGTAAAACATTGCTGGCCAAAACACTGGCCGAGTTCATGTTCGGCGATGAAACTGCTCTGATTCAGATCGACATGAGTGAATACATGGAGAAGCACAACGTCAGTCGTCTGATCGGTGCTCCTCCAGGATATGTTGGCTTTGAAGAAGGCGGTCAGCTGACCGAGAAAATTCGTCGTCGTCCTTATGCCGTCGTGCTGCTGGACGAAATCGAAAAAGCGCACCCCGATGTCTTCAACATGTTGCTGCAGATTATGGAAGAAGGCCACCTGACTGACAGCTTCGGTCGCAAGGTCGACTTCAAGAATGTCGTGCTCATCATGACCACCAACGCCGGTGCTCAGGGAATGGCTCACGGGGATGCCTTCGGGTTCCGTAAAGCCGACGATGACACCAGCTATGATGCCATGAAACGAAATCTGATGCACGATCTGCAGAAAGAGTTCAAACCGGAGTTTCTGGGACGTCTCGATGAAGTCGTTGTGTTCCGTAAACTGACCCGCGAAGAACTGAAGCAGATTGTGGATATCGAACTGGGTAAAGTCCGCAGCCGTCTGAAAGAACAGGGAGTGATCCTCGAACTGACCGACGAAACTCGCGAATTTATCATCGACAAAGGTTCCGAAGGTGGCGAACTCGACTACGGGGCACGTCCGCTGCGTCGCTCTGTTGAACGCTACATCGAAGACCCCCTCGCAGAAGAACTGCTGCGGGGTGCCTTTGAAGGTAAGAACAAAGTGCTCGTCAAGGTCACCGAAGTCGCTGACAAGAAACAGCTTGAATTCGATGGTTCTTACGAAGCAGAAACAGAAGAGCTGGCAACTGTTGGTTCAGTAGAAGGTGACGGCGGTTCTTCCGAAGGGGAGTAAACATCGACCGTCATCATACACGATGATCAATCGTAAAGAGTCCTCTCTCTCAATGGGTGAGGACTCTTTTTTTATGATTCGTGTTGAAATCGTTCAGTTTGACTGCAGGGGAGAAACGATGATTCCACGACAATTCGAACCCGAAGTCATGGATACCCGTGAAGAAGCCATTGACTATGACGCCATGGATCATAGTGAAGTGAACCGGCAGTTTGCTGCGTCCGTGCTGCCTGTCATCACTGTTCGCCAGCAGCAACAGGCCAGCGCGGGTGATTCGCAGCCGCTACAAATTCTCGATCTGGGAACCGGAACCGCTCTGATTCCCATCGAGATCTGTCAGCGTGTTTCACAATTGCAGATCATCGCCACCGATCTCGCCGCCGAAATGCTTAAAGTAGCACAGCAGAATATCCAGCGCGCCGGTTTAGACAAATCGATTCTGCTGGAGCACGCCGATGCCAAACTGCTCCCCTGTAAAGATCAGAGTTTTGATGGCGTGATCTCCAACAGTCTGATCCACCACATTCCCGAACCACAGTCTGTCTTTACTGAAATCAGACGCGTCATCAAGCCGGGAGGGTTTCTCTTCGTGCGCGATCTGCTTCGACCCGATTCGTTAGCAGAACTGGATCGGCTGGTCTCTCTTTATGCGACTGATGCGAATCCGCATCAGCGCCAGATGTTCCGCGATTCCCTGCACGCTGCACTGACACTGGATGAAGTCAAAGCCTTACTTCACCACTGTCACTGGCCTGCAGCTGCGGTGCAACAGACTTCCGATCGCCACTGGACGATTTCACTCAACCTGTAAAAGCGAATTTCTTTCCCGCAAACTAAAAACAAAGGGAGGCCGACATCAATATCGACCTCCCTTCGCGACTCATTCAATTACTCTTTAATTGTACTTTCACCAGTCACTGCTATCCCCAACAGTGGAATGTCTCTCAGGCAAAGAAATCATTCGCTGGCATTTTTTGATGGCGACTTTGCTGAAGGTCGGTGCGTTTCCGCTTCTTTCATCGCGTTTTCTCGTTGAATCGCATCGTATACTTCTTGACGGTGCACTGGAATTTCTGTTGGTGCCTGAATTCCTAACCGTACTTTATCACCCCGGATATCGACAATAGTAATGACAATATTGTCACCGATGATGATGCTCTCGTCGCGTTGTCTCGACAATACAAGCATCGTGAATACTCCTTCCGTAGATCTTAGTTCTGGGCCAATGAGGTGATATCTGAAGAGGCGACAAACCTCTTATTGATTTGAATTAAAGTTTGTCACCCGCTGTATATTCATATGGAAATAAAACAAATCAGACCGGCTTCAAGAATTCGATCCCTGACAGTTCCGATTCCTCAGACTGACCAGAGACCGGCTGCGTTTTCAGGCATGATTCTCTCTTGCCGGCAATGACCCACATCCCTGCATCATTTAATGAGTTCCTCGTGGGTACTAACTACATCGACGCACTCTCGCAGATTATTCCTGCTAAGATGGGATAAATAACGTCGTTATCAAAAGATGGGTGCCGCTTTGCCGGTTCTGCAGGGCTTGCCGGTTGTGCCGGATTTGCCGGCACCCTGTTCGTGGGGATGTGTGATAATGTATACTGTTGGGCGTGCTGCTGTTGCCAACTCGACTGACTGATTTGCGATTCCAGAGGCAGATCGATAATCTGTAGTAAGCGCTCTGATTTAAGACTCCCTGCTGCCAGGCAGTCCACCTTCAGTGCAAAATCAGACACGAAATTCACGTCCGCATCGACTTCAAGCCGGTTCGGCGCCCTGAAACAGTCTATCAGTACAGCTGATTTTTCGAGAAATGCTGGAGTAAAACACGAATGGCCACATTGCTGATCGCCGCGGGAGCTTTTGTAGGTTACATCATTGCCTACCACACTTATGGAAAGTGGCTGTCCCAGAAAATCTTTAACGTCGATGGAGACGCCGAAGTTCCCAGCAAACAGCTGCGGGACGATATCGATTTTGTCCCCACCAAAAAAGAAGTCATCTTCGGTCATCATTTTACCAGTATCGCCGGTACCGGCCCCATCGTCGGCCCTGCGATCGCTGTCTTCTGGGGCTGGCTGCCCGCACTCGTCTGGGTTCTGGTCGGCTCGATTTTCATCGGCGCCGTACACGATTTCGGTGCCCTGGTCGTTTCGTTGCGGAATCGCGGACAGACCGTTGGTGAAGTCGCCGGTCGACTCATTGCACCTCGCACACGCATCCTGTTTCTGCTGATTCTGCTGCTGGCTTTGACAGTCGTTCTGGCGATATTCGGACTGGTCATCGCCATCATATTTTCCATTTATCCGGAAACCGTGATCCCCGTCTGGATCACCATGCCCATCGCCATTGTAATCGGCCTGATGGTTTATAAACAGAATGCAAGTCTGCTCGTCCCCTCGCTGGTCGCGTTGGCGATTGTCTATGCCTCGGTTTATCTGGGGGCCTACTACTGGCCCGTGGATCTCTCGGCCATATTTCCTGACCTTAAGCTCACCGGTCCATTTCCCAATGTCGTCATTCTCTGGACCTTCGTGCTGCTCGCCTATTGTGCGATCGCCTCGGTGCTCCCGGTCTGGCTGCTGCTGCAACCCCGCGACTTCATTAACAGTCACCAGCTGGTCCTCGCTCTGGGACTGCTGCTCATCGGTGCCATCGTTGCCGGCGCCACTGGCCAGGCAGATCTGGTCGGCAGTGCTCCCCCGGTCGCCAAGAATATCCCCGCCGATGCACCCCCGATCTGGCCGTTCCTGTTCATCACCATCGCCTGCGGCGCCTGTAGTGGCTTCCACTGTCTCGTCAGCAGTGGTACCAGCAGCAAGCAGGTCGAATCCGAACTCGATGCCCAGTACGTCGGCTACGGTGCCATGCTCCTCGAAGGAGGTCTGGCGGTCATCGTGATTCTCGCCTGTTGTGCGGGCGTTGGTATGGGAGATTTCTCTCGCGTCGGCACAGGAGCCACCTACAACTATGAACCCACCATCGATGCAGCTACGGGAACACAGCTCACGGGAGTCGCTGCCTGGGAAACCCGCTATAACGCCAAAGCCGAAGATGGCTGGGCCGCGTTTAAACTGAAAGACAAAATCGGCGCATTCATTCTTGGAGGTGCGAACTTTCTGGGCGCGATCGGAATACCGATGAAACTGGGCATCAGCATCATCGCCGTCCTCGTTGCCAGCTTTGCCGCCACCACACTCGATACCGCGACGCGTCTGCAGCGTTACGTCATTCAGGAACTGGCGGCTACCATTCATATCAAACCACTCACCAACAAATATGCGGCCACCGGACTGGCTGTCTTCCTTGGAGGCCTGGTTGCCATGCTGCCGAAAGATGCTACCTCTGGCCCCGGGAGTGGCGGCCTGATTCTCTGGCCTCTCTTCGGTGCCACCAACCAGCTGCTGGCCGGACTCGCATTTATGGTCATCGTCTTTTATCTCCGTCGTCGTAATAAACCCATCATCTTTGCCTTGGTTCCCATGATCGTCATGCTCATCATGCCTGCCTGGGCCATGCTCTGGAATATGTTCAACAGCAAATCGGGCTGGGCCTACAGTGCCGATGATTGGCATCTGTTCCTGTTCGGTCTGGTTGTGATTGCACTCCAGATCTGGATGATGGTCGAAGGTCTGCTCGTCTGGTCGAAATCCAAAGGGCATCTCGAACAGCAGCTCCCCGAATTGCCCCGCACGCGACCTGCGGTCGCTGCTGCATCGACAGGCGGTTCGAATTAATTTTGCTTGAGTCAATTCCCAAAGCCCGGCTGATTTCGTAACAGCAGCCGGGCTTTGATTATGCGCGACTGAAAAAAATGA
>TARA_R110001592_G_scaffold15188_3_pt1 | contig 27317 bp, 21 predicted proteins | sample TARA_R110001592 | Tara Oceans TARA_R110001592 (sample SAMEA4398387) | marine metagenome | biome: Polar Biome; feature: [SRF] surface water layer (ENVO:00010504); material: water (ENVO:00002006), including particulate matter (ENVO:01000060) such as... | depth 5 m | reverse complement strand
TAACACAGGTTGTGCGGTTCGCTGGTTTGATGCCGATAAGGGCTGCGACTCTTTTGTTTTCTTTCTTCACCGTATGCGCTGCTTTTTTCATATCCAGTTCTAAGACTTTACCGGAGGCGATACCAGTCATAGAAACACCAATTAAAGCGTCCTTCTCGGTATTCCTACGCCATACATCACGTAGGTAGTGGAAGTCGGTGTAGCCTGCCTGTAAGGTGCCAATAAATGCTGCTGCGGTCACTCTAGCTTCGTAGTCTTCTTGGTCAATTACGTCGCTGACGTTTACTTCGCAGAGATTACAGAACTGATAAGGACGTAGGGCGATTTCACAACAAGGGTTCGTGCCCCAGTCTTTATCGTTGGTGAAATAGAACCCTGGTTCACCTGCTCCTGACGCTTTTACGCGGTTCCACAGGTCAATAAAATATTCTTTTGTTATTCTGTGCCTCATTAAGACAACAGAGTTGTTTGCTCGTCCTCTTTGCGGGTTCTTCTCCCACCAGTTTCCTGTCTTGGCTGCGAGCATTTCATCATCATCGGCACTAAAAAGTGAGATAAGAGCAGCGCGGCGGATGCCGCCGGCAAGTACAGCGTCAGCAATATGACAAACAATATCATGAACTTCAATCGTTGAAAGCTGCTCGCCATCTTCTTTCTCACTTAAAATACCTTCTACCTTCAAAAGGCATTCTTTAAGAGGTTGTGCGCCGGGAGCCTTACCACCGGATGTTAGAAGTCGCGAACCTTTTGGGCGGATGTCAGAGAAGTCAAAACGAATTTTAGAGCCGCCTTGGAAATAGCTTCGCGTAAGCGCTTTAACAGAATCAGCCCAGCCTTCAATAGAATCTGCGATTAAGAATCGTCTGGTTCTTTTTGCATTAGGTTTTTGAATCTCTGGTAATTTTTCAACATGGTGCTTTTGAACGGAGTATCCCACTCCTGTTCCCCCAAGAAGAAGAAACATAGTTTCTGAAAAAGAACGCCAATCGTCGATAGGAAGAAAACAACAATTGTAAATACGGTTAGGAGCAACCTCAATGGGCTTGCCGCCAAATTGCATAGAACGCATAGAAGGGAGAACTTTTTTATCATAGACGTATTTATACGCCTGATTTATTTCTTCCTTCAAATCAGGATATTTTTTTAAATGCATTTTCTTATTTCGAGAAACAAGCTCCTTCCAGGTTTCTCTTCGTTCTTTCTTCGACAGATATCGAGCATACTTCATATGAACAGTGATATCTGATAAAATCTGTTTGGTGATGTCCATGTTAAAATCCTTTATTTTTTTCTAAAATTCTTATACTTCTCTTTCAAATTGTGCTTTTCGTCCTGCAAAGATTTTTGATTAAGGCTTTCAATCGTCTCATGGTCTTGAGGTAAAATGTTTATCTTCACATTGGACGTATCCATGAAGATAGGATATACTAATCCATCAGGACCATTACGATTCTTGGCGATAAAAATGCGACCCGTATTTTCGTTTTTATGTTTAATGGTACGTGAAAGTGAAAAGATGAAATCTGCCACAAAGCACTTGCTAAATGCTTCTGAGATGGATTCCATTGTGATTACTTCTGCGTTCAATCCCGACCTATTAGTTTGTGATACGGTCCACAAGGGGCACTCGTTTTCTTGTGCCATTCCTCGCAACTCTTCGTAAATAGATTCTAGTTCATTTCTTTTTTCCTTAAAGTTTGTCGTCGGCTTCAAAAGGTCTCCGTAATCGACGATAATAAGGTCAATTTCATGATTTCTTTTCTGTAACTTTGCAAGGTGTGCTTTAATAGTATTAGTAGAAGCAGACTTGGTAGGATACTCTTTGATGATAAGGTTTCCTTCAACATCTGAACAGGTTTCAAATACATGTTCCTTGTAGGCTTTCAGGTCGCTGAGAGGGACTCCGCTTAAACAACTGTCGTATCTTAAACCAACTACAGGTTCCGTAAGCTCCAGGGTGTAGTGAACTACGTTCTTGCCTGCCTTCAGCGCGGCTGCTCCCAAGTGAACCAAAGCCATCGATTTGCCTGCTCCCGTGGCTGCGATGCCGACGCCCAGCTCTCCAATCCCTAGACCGCCTTTCGAAATCTTGTCCATTTCAATCCAGCCGGTTGAGATAGGACGGCGAGGGATATCTTGATATCTAACCTCAAAATCTTTTTTGTAGTCATGACCAACTTTATTGTCAGTCCCTAATTTAAGGGCTTCGTCGATAATGGTTTTTATTTCTCCGAAAGATGAACGTTGTAGCAAACCAACGGATTTAATCATCGCTTCTTTAAGTTTCTGCTTTTTGCAGAAATCAAGGGCAGTTTCTTTAATGTAATCAACATCCTGCACCTTTGTTGCGATGGAGCGGGCAAAGTAATCTCGCATTTGTTTCTTGATTAAATCACTTTCGTCTTCAAGCTCGGTCCTTAAGATAGAAGACATGATGTCTTCTGATGGATGGACTCCATACTTGCGCCTGTAGCCAAAAGTTAGTCTCACAAACTCTTGGAGGTATTTTAGTTCAAAGAAATTGATGTCTAAAACTTCTTCCATTTGTTCCGAGAATGCGCGTTCCTGAAATATTAGTTGAGATAATGTTTCTTGAAACGACTTTCCATAGTTGGAAAACGTGACGTCTTCTTTCATAATTTTTCCTTATTTAAGTTATATTATAAACTTATTTAGCACGGTTTTCAAGACATATATTGTTAAAGAAGGCAAAGAGTTCCGAGAAGCCATTCTTCTGCATGTCAAAGCCATCTTTCATCATATTGGACCTGAAAGCTGTGCGGTTAAAAATATACTCCGACTCTGTTAAAGTTCTTCGTATGGCGATAGCAGCTTGAGCGCTCAGTAGTGGCGTCTTTAGCTGCATCATTTTGTAGTTTCTTAATATCAGTTGTCGGTTTTCGATTATAGATGGATAAAACTTTAATTTTGTTTCATCAAGCATCTTAGTTGAGTATTCAAGCAACTCACTAATAGAAAAATCCTTTTCTTCTTTTAGAAAAGGAAATCTTTTAGCCACTGTTTTGAGCCCTGCTCCAGGAATGCCTGGGAGATTGTCGCTCTTGTCGCCTACCAGAGACCTAGCCAGCGCAAAGTTATTGGGATGAATACTGAACTCATCTAAGATTACCTCTTTTGTTTTGATTTCAGAACCAATAGGACGATAGACAATCGTATCATCTGTAATGAGTTGCCAGAAATCTTTGTCTGCGGAGACAATAATCTTTTTATACTCCGCAAGGTTTCCTGACTGGACTACCTTAGAGATAACATCGTCTGCTTCAACCCCAGGAAAACCTAGCTGAATAATTGGAGTTTGGTTTAAGTATTCCATCACTCTTATATTCTGCCATACTTGATTTTCTTGAATTTGCTGCGTTGTAAGAGCTTGAACTGAGCGATTTAATCGCAATGGTTTACGTCCTTCTTTATACTCTTTAGTAATCTGTCGGCGCTTTTGTGAGCCGCCTTCGCCATCCCAACAAGCCACAATCTTAGTGGGGTTAAGCTCTCTACAAATCTTTTGTAGCGAACGAAAAAACCCTCTTATTCCTCCGATAGGTGGACCATTAAGGGAAATAGTAGGGTCCATAATATATGAACGCAAAAATAGATTGTTCATATCAAGAACAATCACCGTTTTATTAGACATTTTAACCTCTGTTTAATTTCGTATTGGTCGCATCTTAAAAGAAAGGATGCCTGGAATGGCAGCGATTTTCTCTCTCAATAACGTTATATACTCTTCTAAATCAGCAGGGGGCACAATCTTCATAGTAATAGTGGAGCGCTCTTTGAGTTCTCCCATCTTTACTGTGTCTCCCCCTGGTGATACGATAGTGACACCAGAGAAGGCACGAATAGTAGTGAGGATGTCAGAGATTTGGTAGTTAGTGCTGATAACGAGACCTGCTTCTAACTTCATCAAATCTTTTTCTGTCGCTTCTACTATCCTTTTAAATACTTTTTCTACGATATGTTCCATAAACTCTTATAATCCTTCCAGATAAATAGTTTATTCTGGGTCTATTTCGTAAAAATCTGAAGCATTCCCTTCTCTTTTATCAAACTTCATTATAATCTCATCATCCATGATTTCAAGGATGCGATTTCTAAACTTTTCATTCTTAAGTTTATCCATCCATTTGGCACCTTGAAACTTTTCGCTTGTGCCGTCTTTATAGAGGAGATTATACCAGGGACCTTTAGATTCAACTTGGGCTGCGCCTTTGACTGCTTCGAGCCAACTTTCTTCATCTTGAATACCAATCTTATCGCCCCACAGAATTTTAAACGTACACTGGCGACCTTGAGTTCCAAAGCGGCTTTTCTTTAATGTACATTTAACTTCTGACCCTACTCTGAATCCTTTGTCGTCGGTGACAAAAGAGTTCTTTGCCTTCCTGGACGTAAGCCACACTCGTAAAGAGTAAGTGTACGGAAGCGTTTTGCCGCCCGGTGTTACATAAGGAGTGGTAAGAGTCTCTGCGATATTCCTAGTAATGTTAGTTTTCAATTGATTCAAAACTAACATAGTGCTCTGAGTATTCGCGATTGGAACTGTGAGCTTCTGCATTCCTTTAGAGAGAACACGAGCCTTTACAGCCATAGAAGACTGGGGATTGAAGTCCCCTTCAATAGTATTTTCTGTCGGGGTAAGAGCGAGAGAATCCCAGATAAACAACATTTTATTTTCATTGTTTATCATCAGAGTTTCAATCATTTCCAAAACTTTCTCTACGGAGATTGCTTGTGTGTAGATAATATCGTCTACGTTGCAGCCTGTCCTCTCTAAGAAAGAAGAATCCAGTGCAGATTCAGAATCAAAATAAACTACTTGAATGCCCATCTTCTGAGCATTTGCTGCTACTTGAGCAGCCATGTAAGATTTACCAGTCGATTCTAGACCAGCAATCTCTGTCACTTTCCCTACTGGGATACCAGCTAATTTCCCTCTACAAACAATAGAATCCAACCAGCGCGAGCCAGTTGGAATCCATTGCTTTACATTTGTAGGATTATCTTTATTAAGATTATGAGAAATTTGCTGACCAGCGGACTTATTTAAAAGCTTTCTTATGTCGTCTGGCGACATTTTACCTACTGTCATTTATTTCTCCTTTATTCGACAATCTCTATTAGTTCAATTTCAAATGTTAAATCTTGTCCGGCGAGGGGATGATTGTGATCAAGCGTTACAAGTGCATCGGTTAATCCTGTTACTTTAGCCATTAAGGGCTCGCCCTGTGGACCGCTTCCTTGGATGACTCCTCCCACCTCTAGCTCAACATCTGCACTGAACATACCTCTAGGGTAATCGCGGAAAGCATCAGTCTGCACTTCTCCGTAAGCATCGCTTGGAGGAATGGTTACGGTGCGAACCTCGCCCAATCCCATCCCAGTTACAGCAGTATCAAACCCTTTGATAAGCTGTCCTGAACCTACTTGAAATTCTAAAGTATCACCCCGCTCACGAGAATTATCAAATTCAGTTCCATCTTCAAGAGTTCCCTTATAGTGGACTTTTACTGTAGTCCCTTCTTCAACTGTATTCATTCTTTTATTCCTTTTGTGTGTAATAAGGCATCTGTAACCCCATGCCTACCTGCGGGCAGCTTTAAACTGTGAAAGAAAAAGTTCCACCATTAGTATTCACTTGAGCAGTCCAGCCGGAAAAAGCAGTACTATAACCTGTAGAGTTATTTAAAACTGTTTTAACTGGAGCTGTCAAGGTCGTAGAAAGAGTGGTCCATCCTCTTTTGTGGTCATAATGCTTCGTATTCTCAGAAATAAGATCAGCATCCCAGAAATTTTCTTTGATAACTGAGCTAACAAATTCTGCGAACTGCCCTGTTCCTCGTTGATAACCGTTTAAAAGCTCAGAGTCGCGGAGATGTTCCAGCGGGTTATGACCATATTCAGTAGCAACTTCTAAACCAGAGGTAATTGCCTCTGCGAGTTTATCTACTACTGTTGTTTCTTCGAGGGCAGTTTCAACATGCGTCTCGTTAAAGTGAAAAACATCGGTTCCCTCTTCAAAAGAAAAGGAGACAACGGATGTTTCGTCTAAATCTAGTTGTGTTAAACTTTCTTGTAAATTCATTTATTTTCCTTTTGTGTATAAAAATAAGGCATCTGTAACCCCATGCCTACCTGCGGGCAGATTATCTAGCTTTCCAAGTCTGCTAGAGCATTGTCGATAGCGTTAGAACCATAACGATTGGTTCCTTCGGAATCATTATCGCCTTCCAAGTCCATAAACTCATCCAAGATGGTTTGAACTTGTTCGAAGGATTTTTTGTCAAACGAGCCATCGATATCGGGAATAGATTCCAACATCTGTGCTGTATCGTCTGATGTCTTTCCTAGCGTAGAAGACTTGCGACGAGGAGTTAAGTTCGTTTGAGGGAACTGCGCTCCTGCGGGCTTGCCATACTGAAGAGTTAAATCCGTTCCCGAATCGACATCAGTGATGTCTCCGTACTCAGGATTGAGAACAAGGTTGAGAAGCTGCTCATAAACTTGCTTCCCGTATCCCCAGATGCGGACACCTTTTTCTTCTTCACCCCGGACAAGAACAGGCGAAAAGAATCGCTGTTTAGCCGAAAGGTTCTTTGCCATCTTAATGCTGTCTTCATCGCCTTCCTTGTAAAGGGCGCGAACAAAGTCATCAAGAGGGTCGTCCTGTCCAAAGTTTCGCTTAAGGCTAAGGAAAGCAGGGTTCTTTCCGACGCCATAGTGAAGCCAAAACTCCTTAAACGGATCACCGTCAGAGGTAGGGACAATACGAATAACCTGTTCGCCATCCTGCGGTCGAAACCACATGCCCTTGCCGCCGCCGCGACCGCGCTGTTGTAAAGCAGTATACTTTGCTTTCATTTTTTTCATATCAAGTGTCATTATTTTTTCTCCTTAGAAATTTTTTAAAAACATTTATTAAAAATAAAATAGAATCTCTGAAATCTTCATAAGATTTTCTGTCGTGTAATATGAACACATCATTATTATAAACATGCTTGTTCTGTATTCAAGCAAAAAAAGGATTATTTTTGGATGAAAGAAGAATAGTTCATAGAGTAAACGTAATCGTCGTCGTAGGTTGTAGAGAAGATCTTATAAGAAACATTTAGATTTTCATCTGCAAAGTGTTTTACTTGTTGCTTGATCTTCCTAAAAAGACTCCCGTCGTTTTCTAGACTTTCTTTATTGATCGCATAAAAGATAGTCTTGTCTCTTGGGTTCTCCAGGTCGAAGAAAAGATTTTCTTGCGTTGAGTCGAGCTTCATCATACCGAAAGTGGAAATTCGGCTGGTCTCGTGGAGACCAAAGAAACTACTTTCTATTGCTTTGGTGTTCGTATAGATGTTGGTCATATGCATTGTAGATACGAGGAGGTGATTCAAGTTATTATAATAATTTATAATAGGGACATCGCCCAGAGCTTCTTCAAGTTTCATGTTGTCTACAATGAACATGCGCTCTATTAAACCTGAGCGTGCATACTCTTGGAGAACTCCATAGACCGCGCTATCTTGCAGTTTTCTTTCGGCAGACAATGTAGATTGGTCAGGTTTAACGTATAGAACGTGAGGTTTCTTCTTTTTTAGTAGCTCTAGGATTCTTAAGGAGCACCCTGAAATGGTCCCTGATCCTCCTACTATCAAAAGGCACGGCTTTTTAACTTTCTTAAAGAACTCTTCTGCTTTTCTTACAGGAAAGGAGCTTTCATACTTCTCGTGAGACGTCCGCTTGGGTATCTTTAGGGAGTTCTCTTCTTCCCTCGCCTCTGAGTCGATATAAAAGCACTCATATTGAGGATATTGAGAGAAAAATTTCGTTATGTTGCAACCGGCGTTGCCTAATCCAATGATAGTTTCCATTTATACCTATAAAATCTTACGCATCTTACCGAAGCTCTTTCCTGTGGCGACATTTACCTGAAAGTCTCCAAGGCTAGTCTCTTCAAACACGTTAATCAACTCATCTAAGAGTTTTCCGTCTTGCTTATTATAATCTAAAACAAGAGAATCGTGAATACAAAAAGCAATATTCGTGTTTTTTTCTTTAAGTCTCTCGTGAACTGTTATCATCTGACGCAAAAAGACATCAGAAGAGGTAGATTGAATAATATAGTTTAATGCTTTGTCAGCATCGGCTTCGATCTTTCGACCGAATGGTGTTGTTACATGAGTACCATCGTAATGTTTGGATATAATCTCGTCTCTTTTAAAGAGAGATTCCAATTTTTTGTTGGATGCTTTTGGGTTGTACAACCAAGCAAAAACAGCCTTTTTCGTCTCATCCCTAGTCTTTTGCCCCTTAAAGACGTTCTCATTTATCCAGGTATGAATGTCTTCTTTTGGTTGTGGGATGCCTGCAAGGGCTAAAAAAGTCCTTATCTCGGCTGCATTGAAGTCTAGTTCGATAAAGTAATCGTTGTTGGGGTGAATAACTTGTCGATGGTCTTTGTCAAGAGTAAGAATAGGAAAACTATTTCTCTTGGTTGTAAGCCTTCCTGTCTTCGTTCCAAAGACATCGTAGTTAATATAAGGCTGAATGAACTTTAACTTGCGTGCGAATGCTCGTGTTTTGTAAGCAGACATTCTGTCTTCGAGTCCGTAAGGAACGATGTTAAGCTTCTGCGTTTTGATTTCTTCTAATACTTTTGTTAGTTGATAAAGGAAATCATAGTTGGGTGGCTTCTCATAGTTCTCAAAGACATGCTCTGAAATTTTATCTTTGAAGAAACACAGATCTTTAAAGTATCGCTCTGGTATGAGAAGGTCTCGACAAACATCTCGTGTTTCTATCTTGGCTTCCTTGAACGCAGTATTAAAAGCTGCGAACTTCTTTAAAAGCGTGTTCCATTCCTCTTTTAAATCCTCGGGGCAAAGGTCATTGAGACCTCTACCATTAGCGTAGAGAAAAGCGCAATCCACTTCGGCGTTGCCAAGAGAAGGTAGCCAGCGCCAGGTTTTCGTAAGGTTTTCGAATGAGGGATCGCGCACAATCTTGCCGTCAAGGCATACAGTTACGCACTCCTCTTTATCATCTAATACTTGAAATAGCATTTATCCTCTTTAATAGCTAGAATTACCGGAGGGACCTTGATTGAGTGACGTAAGGGGCTTCGGACTTAGAGTAGGCAGAGTAACGGCTTTTTCATCGTTTGAACCAATTAAGTTTCTATTCTTACGCTCGTATAATCCCGTTGAAGGATCTAAAAGTCCATAATTAAAATATTTTTGACGCACTTTAGGAATCGCCAAGGGGTGAAGCTTGATAAAGGTTTTTTCCATTTTCTCCAATGCTTGGTCGAGGTTCTGGTTTTTATAGGAGTTGATAATTCTTCTGTTTAGATTTTTTTGCTGGGGTGCTGTTAGATATGTTCCTACTTCTAAGTTTCTTAAATGAAAATAATTTTTTAGCCAATACGTTTCAGGAAACAATCGAAATGCGCTGTCATCTACATATTCACGAGTTATTTTATTAACCATTAAGCGTCCTTTTTTATCATGAGTCGCATAAAAATCTTCACCATAAGCTGCCACGAAACTGTTATAAGCCGCTAAGATCGTATATTTAAAATCATAATATTCAGTTTCATATACTTTATTATAAGCCACGTCAAAGAGGTTTTCAACTGTCAAACCCTGTTGTTGTAAAAATTTATTCATACTTGGGTGCTGGAAGTCAGCTACGAGCCGCCACGGCATGTTTACGTCTAAAGAAAATCCATTTTTTGCTGCTTCTCTCACAAAAACATTAAAAAATTTATCTTTTATCCAGCGAGATTGTTTTGAAAAATCATCCCCGGCATCTTGGTTTAGTCCCAAATCTAAAACAAGTCCGGAGATATTCGGAGAAGCGAGGGTGCTTTTAATATATCCAATTTTAGTCACCGGGGTTCCGGATTCTGCAACGCTGGTAAGAAATTCAAGATAAAATTTAACAAAATTTTTAAAATTACATAATTTTTTTCTAATTGAAAGGTCAACTGATATTTGAGAATAGAATGATTGATAAATAGCATCTTTATATTCAAAGAATTCTTCGTTAGTACCTACCCAACCACGGCGAACTTGGAAATTAATATATCGTGAATTAAAATCTTTTATCCCGAACCTTTCGGCAACCTGTGATATAAATTTTGTCTCAAACATATCAAAAGCATCAACAACGAACTGAAGTCCTAGCGATGAATCTGTGGATGAAAATTGTCCAAGGGAAGTTTCATCGGGAGTAATAACATATCCATTGTAATCTAGTTTTCCATAAAAAGGATTTTTATACAAAAAATCACATAAATTTAGATCTTTGAACTCTTCTAAAGCATATTCTTTATAGAGGGCTCTTTCACTAAATAAAAGTTTAGTGGGGAGAGTATTGCGTGCAAAAAATTCCATTATAAAAAATACCTTTCATGATAAGTAGATGTGAAAGCCATAAACTTAATTATCAATCCATCACTATGCTAGCGCCTTTTTTCACCATACTCAAGAAACCTCCTGAAGACGACGAGCCGCCCTGGTTTGGAACATTAACGGGTGGGAGCTTCTCCATCAGTTCTTCAGCCGAGACAGCATTAAATCCGGCGGTTCGGGCGCGGTCTTTATTTTTAGCTACGCCGGTTTTTATGCCTTCAATTGTCGTTTCGTATACTCCCGGCGCAATCCTGGTTTCTATGGAAGCAATGTAAAAATAGCCTCCCAAGCCAGTATTTTTGATAATATCAATGCCTCCTTTCCTTGCGGCTCCGGGGGATCCGAGCATTGTGCCCATGGTGGGGTCTAAATAGAATGTATGCCCAGGTCTAAACAAAGTATTGCCAATCATTGTAACGTCAACATTAAAAATACGAGGAATAAACGCATCAATTTCTGATCCCGGCATTGTGACGTCTTGATAGAAGATTGCTTCTGTCATGTGTTCTAGTTCTTCTGATTTAAATGAAACAGTTTTCACAAGTCCTTCGCCTGCGCCGAAATAAAAGTGATGGATATTTTGTTCTAAGTCTTTTTTATAGTCAAATTTTCCTTCGGCAAAAGAACGAGTGCCTAGAAATGCATATTTAAAATTAGGTGCTTTGGAAAGTTCCGGCTTACTATTTAGGAGTTTCTCTATTTTTATCATTTTTTGCTTAAAGTCGGCTCGTGTCATTGATGTGCCCCAGCCCATCCCTTTCGCATGATGATGATTCCATAATCCTACCGAGTATCTTTTGCGTTTAGCGGTTTGTGGGATAGTGAAGTAGTGCATCTGAGGGCTCGTCTTCGCAATTTCCGAGCCGGCGTAAAAACATGTGCTATTAAAATACTGGAAAATTAATCGCTTTAACAACCTTTCACAAAAATCAATTTTTGTTATTCCATATGCGCCAGGGGTGATCAAGACATCGGTAATAAACTGAGTAAAAAAGTGAGTGGTCATGGGCAAGTCTGCGATATTGATATTGTGATTAATGGCTTTACCGCCGGAGACGATCGGCACTTTTACGCTGCCTAAGATCATACGAACATGTTCGTGAATGTTTTTCTTAAAATTGATGTTTGCGGATGTACTCTTTCCATTCCCGACGACTTCATTTATTCTAGCTTGTAATTCTTCCAGTTCATCCTGAGCAAAGTCAAACACTCCGGAGACGACATCGCCAAAAAACATAAAATAAATTGGCCATGTGTCGGCTGTGTTTTTGTTAATCTGTTCTGTTCCCTTCTTTTCGAGAGTGTTGTTCACAGCTTTTTGAACAACTTTGGATATTTTACTTTGGCTAGATTTATATTTCTGGCGAATTTTTTCTATCTCTTTTTTCAAATTTTCTTTGGAGCCGGTCCAACCTTGTTTGAGGCTGGCTAAAGACGTTTCCATTTTCTTTTTTTCTGAATTAGTTTCAGGGTTGTTCGCTTTAGAAGTTTTTTTCGCAGCGTCCATGACTTTGGCGCTAATATCTCGTTGATATCCTTTTCTTGTCTCACGACCAGTGCTACGGGTAACGTTTTTAGGAAATTGTTTTATAAGTTCTATGTCTCTAGTGGTCTGCCACTTGAGGACACCATCGGAGATGTTGTTACCGCGTGCTCCGAGCAGAGCCGTGGGAACATGTATAATGTAAATATTTCCGCCATCCGAGTTTATGGTATCTACATCGAAAATCATTTTCATAAGTTTATCCAACTGCTCTCTAACAAAATTATCAAATTCTCCTGCCTGGCGGATATCAATCTTGTCTTTTATAAGGGTCGTGGCGCGTGCTAGCGATGCGGATTCAGCAGCGGAAAGAATAGAACTCTTTCCTTTGACCTTCCCTTTCTTCTGATTTGTATACTTGACGATAGTTTTCTTAGCAGCTATAACATCTTTGTCTTCACTGAGCTTTGCCGAGTTGGAAATCCCGGCAATTGGGAATAGTCGATTTATTGTTTTAGCTTGTTGATACCGTGCGATACCCTTGTAAGTTGCTACAAGTTCTACTTGCCCTTCATTGGTAAAATTAAAGTCTGAATCAATTGGAGACAATATAAAGGTACGATACAGAGTATTTTCACGTAATTTATCGAAAACAGCTTTTTCATAAGGAGTTAGGTTTTTTAAATTATCTGGTGGACTCCATCCTAATTCTAGTATTATGTTAAATTCTTCGCGAAAAGTATTTACCACCTGAATATATTCATCCATTTGTCCTCTACTTGAAGGAAAGACTAGCTCTGCGTATGACGCCGGAACGTCTTCAGGCTTAAGATGAGCGTGCTTAGGTTGGACTCCGTAGGGAAACCCAGTATGATTGCCGTTGTCATCGTATCGAGGAAAATTAAGAAAAATCTCTTGAAGAGTGTTAAAGAGAAATGATATCTCAATGTGGTCATCGGAAGGAACATCCGAGTTCACCATGTCTCCACTTCCTTCTTTAAGAGTGAGTTCTCTTATACCGCCGCCAAGGTTCCGACCTGAACCTTGAGCAAGAGAATCTTCAATGTTTTTAATACTAGTGTGAGTGGCAAAAGGTCCCGCTACCTCTACCGTCTCTCTTTTGAGAACAATATTGCTATTTTTTTTGTACACTACCCGTTCTTTATATAATTTGATGCGGGGTTGCATTCGAGCAAGCTGTGGAGATGTCATTCTAAGCATCATATCGGTCGTTGCCGGCTTGTAACCTAATAAGTTAAAAATATTGGTATTATCGCCAGTAACCTTTGCATAGGGCATGCCTGCCGTGGGTTCGGTGTGGAACTTAGCAAAGACATCGACCAAGTTTAGCATGAAGCACTGCATATTTTCTAAGATTTGCCCTTTGGTCCCTTTTCCACTTACAACTGCGCTGCTATCTTTTGGAACTGAAGCATTTTCTTTTTTAACCGCTTGGACTTTCTTATCGGTGGAGGAAAATTCGAAAAACACAGACCACGCGAGGTCAATCGCCATATATAAAGCGGATTCGCATGCACCATCAGAGTTTGAAAAAGGAGAGATTTTGGCTCCCCCTTCATTGGCTTGCTCAGGTATCACACCCTTGTAATAATTGTCTAGCATGAAGACGATGAGGCGAAAGAACAAGGACATTGTACCCGAGGTCTCGACGCGATATAGTGGGTTCAATAAGTTTGAGGGTTTTTTTGAGCTGCCGAGTTTTTGCTTTATATTATTAGTAATCGCGCTGGATGTGTCTTTCCACTCGCTGGTATTTCCATCGTGAAAAACAAACGCTTCCCGGATATCCTTCAAACCGTCGTCGCCGGTTGCGGAGCACCCCATATTCAACCCAAACTTCCATAAATAGTTTAAACGTTCCTTCCATCTTAATAGAGACTCTGCGTCTGCCTCGGACTGGGCTTCACCCTTTGTGGTCCAGGGTGCTTTCATGCCCCAACTTTTATTGGATGGACCTGTACGCAAGAACGACCAGATAGCGCCGGCTGCATAAGGACTACCGCCCTTGTTATATTGTTTCACGGGGTAGTTGTCGGCAACTTCGCGACAAATTTCATGAAGACCGGCGATACCAAAGGTATCAGAACCACTAGTTTTAAAGCCGTTTTCGCTGCTGTTGCCGATTGGATTAAGAACTGTCTTCCACTGTAGATTGTTGGACGTATCAATGACGCTTTTTTTTGTCCCCACGTTGAACCAGGCGACGTGACTAAAAGGTGCCCACCCTTTTGTCTTGGAAAAGTACTTTCCATTATCTTGGCGATATGATTCAACATCATTAGGCGCGTAGGGAAAAACTGGATTGAATGCGCTATAGTAGAGAATCCCGTTAGTAACATTGGATCCATTCTGAAATAAATGTTTGGTGCCGGTCTCGTCCAAGCCAAGATTAGACCACGCTGACTCTGTTTCTAATGCTTGTTGTATAACTGCATCGTAAGGGCGTCGTTTGGTCAGTTTACTGGGTGCCAGGTCCTTGAAGGCGGGCTTAAATGCATTCCAAGCGAGAGATCGGTAAGGGACCTGCGATCCAGCGTATGCATCATGTTGGAAAGTATCAAGAGCGGCGTCTGTGTTAGTGCTTTGGAAATTAAGATAATACTTTCTGGGGACATATAGAAGTGCTAATCGGTCGAGCCACTCGGAAACAAAACCGCTTTTACCATAATGCGGGGTCGCAATCATTTTATCATCTTTAAAGCGTTTGACCGGGGACAGCGCGTATGTTGCATTCGCATGAACCATGAAGGACGCTCCCACGACAGCGCCTCCTGCGTCCGCAAGCTGTTTTCCTGCGTCATATAACTCTATCCCTGCTTCTTTGAGCAATTTAGAGGTCGTGTCTATTTTTTTCTTTGCTTGGAGTGCGCTGGAGAGGTTCTCCCACTTTTTAGAAGTATTAAATTTGTTTATAGTGCTTTTAAAACTTGTGCCTTTTTTTTGTTTTTGGAGGAGACATGCTTCCCACAATAATTTATAAGACCACACCATCGACCTAGTAGGATCAATCATATCTTTATTGAACGCCCAGGTTGCATGTTTTAACGTAGTAAAATTAACACCAGTCATGCCGTTAACGGTCTTGGGTCCACCAGATGGATATGGTATTGTAGCTTTCTCCGTCATGAGGATAGCGTTCATGAATAATTTGTATCTTTCGCCCGCGAGAAGAATTTCTTTTCGCGATGCCTTGTAGAGAGCAGAAGTAAGCTGCGCCTTACTCTTTGCTTGCTCTTCCGACATGACACGAAAAGCCCAGTTTGAGGTGGTCTCGATTCCATATCTATCTAAACAGACGGATGCAGCGGCAGGGTCATATCCTGCGTCGAAAGTAATCTTGTTTACATCTTTGTTAGATGTAAAATATAATGATGGAGCTTTGTTTTTTATCCACGGCATAATACTAACTATATTCTATCAAAGAAAGGACTTTTGTTAAGGGTAATGGAATGAGAACCAATTCCCCAGGCTGAAAATGGAACTCCGTAGGCTTTTCATTAAAAAGCGCAATGAGCCACCAATAATTAACTTCATTATAATATTTATCTGCTAATTTACTTAGACGGTCTCCGGTTTTCCAAATATGTTCTACAAAGGATAAATACTCATAGGCGGTCTCGGGGATGTTTTTCAACGTTGGAGTGCCATATTGAACAACTCCCTTCACCTTTCGTTTTTTAAACAAATGTGAATATTCTAGGGAGCTGTTAAAAAATTCTGTTCGTGAGTTATTTCTCATTGATCAAGTTTCCTATGTTTTTTTCTGAAGGGCGTTTTTTACTTTTTGTTGTTTTAGCTTATCAGCTACTTTTTTAGATTTCTTTTCTCTTTCCGCTTTTATTCTTTTTAACTGCGAGGCATAATCATCCAAAGTGCCTCCTTGTGCTTGACGTCTGGCTTCGTCGCTAGCTTGTTCGTCAGTCATACCCAGAGACTGGTAAGTTTGGCGGTTGTCGTTCAGGAATTTTTTGACTTCGGCGTCGTCAGATTTTTGCATATCCGCTTTCTTGTCAGCCATGCCTGCGGGGACACCGTAAGGGAAGCCTGCCATGTTAGAAATAAAACCTCGGGAGGATGCATCAAAACCAACAGTGTGGTTGTGAAAAATCGTTGCTTGGAGAGAAGCCTTGATGTTCTTAGGAAAAGACTGTCCATCTTTAAGAACAAAATAACCTTGGTCGAGATCTGGCTCAAACGAAAAACCTGCTAAACTGCAAAGCAGACCGCCGGATTTAGCTGTGTCACTTGCATTGCCCGAATCGGACAAGAAATTCGCCATTTTTATTTTCCAAAGTGGGGCGGCGGATATCACAGGAACGCTATTGTAATCTTGGTACAAAGGATACAGTCCTTGAATCAATCTTTCCACTTTCTGGAGATTTTCCAGCGCTTCGCCGCCTTCGGCTGCGGGTATGTCAAAACTTAAAGAAACTTCACGAGTGGTATTTTGAAATACAGCCAAAGGATCCATTCTTCCATATACAGAATCTTTTGTCCAGTTAGAAACATAATCATCTGAAAAGTTTGTCACAAAAGCTTTGAACACAATTTCATCACTAGGTTTCTTCATGTACGTAGGCGACCATAAGCGAAGAGTATATCCTTTGTTTTTGTTCGCCAAGGAAGTACTGGGATCATTAAATTTTCTTGACCAGTTTGTGAAATCGGACATTATTATTAGTTTCCTATACCACTAAAAGATTTGTTTCTTTTGGGGTTAAAGACATTTTTGGAATTATCCGAGATTATCTTAATTAACTCGTGTTTACCAACTTTTACAATAATTGGTGGAATTTCTTGTTTTCTTTTGGATATTTTGTCCATTGCTTCAATCATCTTGGCGATGGCGGAGGCGGTGTCAGTTTCTCCGGCGATTCTAAGCTCCGTAACAAGCTCTCGGACTTCTCGAATACCTTCTATGTCCTCTGAATCTATCTTCGAGACGGCTGAAAATAAGCGAGTTGTTGCTTCGACGCCTTCGTTGTTTCCGAAAAGATCAGCCATTATAGAGGCAACACTGATCATGTTCATTAAACCCAGGAGAGAAATCATGGTCTCGTCTGCTGCCACGGCAAAACTTTTAATTCCTGTTGTCCAGGCAGCGAAAGGAGGGTCCTTAGCTTTCGCAACGGATTCAAATATCGTGGCAAGAGCTTGTAGGTCATCAGTTTTAACAGTTAGTAAAGCGATGCCCAAAAGTGCTATCCCAACCGCCAATCCGGCGAAGCCAACCAGCGCACCTATGCCAGCTAATAACATCAGTCCCATGCCTCCTGCTAAGGCTAAGATATCAACAGTGAGTTCCCCCAGGGGCATCTCAATGAGTTTAGCGAAGGCTAATACTATTATGTATAATGCCCCCGCCGCCATTAGAACCCCGAGTCCGAACAGCGCCACTCCCGCGCCAAGTTTGATCATAGCCAATCCGAGCATTCCAATTCCTCCAGCTGCTGCCATTCCGGCTGCACCAAGGGATACAATCCCAGCGGACGCCCCGCCGGTAAGAGCAGTTATAGGAGCGAGGATAGCCGCGAAAGCTCCAATAACCTTTGACAAGAATAATATAACTCCAATAACAATCAAGACAATACCAATTACACGAATAACCGTTGGGTCTAGATCAGCAAACCAGCCAACAACTGCTCTTAGTGTTTCAACGATGGGTTTGATCGCGACAACAAACTTATCCATCGTAGCTTTTAAAATCATCATCACAGGTGTGGCGTCTTCGGCTGCTTTATTAACTTCTTCTTGGGTCATACCCATGTCTGCTAGGGCTTTGTCGGTGGCAGACACTTCATTTTCAAATAGCCCCATGAACGCGGCGACGTCTCCTCCAGTAAGGACGCCAGCGAATGCACGTTTCATGTGCATCCCCATGTTTTGGGCGTCGATTCCGGATTTTTGCATAACATCTTGGATATACTCAAGTTGCTCCGCTGTATCCATATTGACCAGCTTCCGCATGTCAAATGCACCAGAACCTCCCATGGATTTTAACAATTGATTTAAGCGACCGACATTCGACGCAGCGTCCCTGAACGTTGAAAATTTGTCTCCAATTGCTGCTAATTTATCAATAGATACGCCAGTTTTGTCTGCTTGGATAGCAAGGCGTTTAAACACGCGCTCGGCATTTTTTCCAAAAGCAGCAAGCTTGGGAGCCATAGAAATCATCTGCGATTGGAGTTCACTTTGAGAAGCTGCCACATTTTGAGATAAAGAAAACAATGAGTTTTGCATCGTAATGCTTTCGTCCGTTGTCATCCCCATACTTTTTTGAGCAAAATTCATGAACTCGCTGGTTTGATGAACACTTACACCTAGACGTTCCATGGCGGTGGCTTGTTCTAACGTGGCTTTTTTCGCCGTGGTGCTTAAAGATCTAAAGTCAGAAATACCTTTGGTTAATTCGCCCAAGTTGTTCACGGCGACATCCATAGTGACACCCATGGTTTGTTGCGAATCAGAAACACTCATAGCCATGTCCGCTTGTTGGTCGGTCATTGCTTGTCCTGTATTCCTAGTAAAGTCAGAGTATGCTTGATCCATGCGATTCACTGCGAGCGTTGTTTGCTGAATGACGTTTCCGACAAAGCTCCCAGCAATATTTTTCATGCTGAAATTGTCTTTCATTTTTTTGGCGAGACGACCCATGACTTCGCCAGTGTCTGCACCGGACTCCATCACATCTGCCATCGCGCCCATAAAGCCTGTTCTCCATCCGTCGCCAATCAGGGTGAACTTTTGCAGGGTTTTGCCGAACTCGTTCTCCATGCGATCTAAAGCGGCGGCTTTGGTTGCGGCGGCTTCTTCTTCGGCTTTTTTAATTTTAAGCGTGGCTTCTAGCTCTTTTTGCTTCTCATCGTTTACTTGTTTAAGACCTTTCAAAAGAGCAACTTGTGCTTTTATCTGATCTTGTGTAAGCTTGCCTTCTGCTTGAGCCTTTGCAAGTCGCTCGATCTCCAAATCAAGCATCTTTTTGGTGTTTTGGGATTCTACTTCCAAAGCAGCAAGGCGACTGGCTTTAAGCTCCTTGGAGATCTCCTCTTGCGCGACTTGTTCTGCTTGGACACCTAAAAGGGTTTCTCGGATGGCTTGTTCTTCTTTAAGAAGCCTATTAGCTTCAGCCAAATCTGCCGGGGTTAAATTTTTATTGTCTTCAGCCATCTAAACACTCCTTATTTAAATGGCCATTTTAAACCCGTTGTCAACTCAAAGCTTTTTACTGAGTCGTTTAACTTGTGACGACTGTTGTAAGTGCGGCGGTCTGAAAGTCCATACTTTTTATAAGCATCCATATACTTCCTTTCCCGCTTCAAAGTATCCATAAACGAGTTCACTTCTCTTTGGGTTCCTTTAATTTTAGAAGGGAAAAAAACATTTTCTCCAAAAGTCCATTGAACCATGGTCTTGATCCATTCTCCAACGGCAGCTAGATAAGTCTCATTTAACTCTCCGCGTCGTTGAGCGCCCAAATCAATAACTGTTGAAACTAGTTCGTTTTCTTCATTCATAGACTAAAGTCCCTCTATACACTTAATAATTAGTATTTTAATAAAAATAATGCTCTCTTGAATTCAAGAGAGCATTTGTAAAAAGCTAGCGATTATTCTTAGCGTTTCTCTGCGCCTTCTCAAGATCGTCTTTTTCTTGTTGGAATTGTTTGTTGAGTCTTCGTAAAAACCATTTACGAAGCATGATGGGCAAGTTATAAGCTTCAATGAAACTCCATGAACCGTGATATTTTAAATTAAATATCTCTTCATAGACATACTCAGCTTGCTCCTCCTTTAGGCCAAAAAAACTCCGCAGTAAGCGGAACCTCCATTTCAGCTTCATAATCGCATTCTGAGCATTCAAAATCTTGCTTCATATCAAGGGCTGGGTTTATTTTATTGTAAGCATTGCGAATATACCGCGAATCAAAAGCCGGTAAGAAGGAGACTAATTTTTCAACATCATCTGCTTTGCGGCTGCCATTAACTGCTACAATCATTGCTTTCATTTGGTCAGTCAAATTACTTTCTTCGAGGTTATGCTTCTTTCTCTTCTTGGTTTTTTCGGTAAGATTCATTTCGTCCCGTCCCGTCATCAAGCGTACAGTAACAGTGATGTTGGTCTTAGGGACGGTAATATCATATTCACCTTCTTTTTTGCTACTAGCAACTACATAGCCATCAGCGTTCTCTACGCCGCCTGTATTGGTCTTTAGCTCTGTTAAGTCAATGCTCCAGGTACTTCTCGTCATACAGCTAGGACATGTAACTTGAGCGGCGTAATCCGAACCATACCCTGTAACGCGAGACGCGACAATGATTGCGCTTCGATCTCCAATAAGAAGATGCTGCGGATCTATCGTCTTGTCAATGATGATGCTACGGAGCAGACGCTCGACAGTAAGATTCTTTTTAAGTAAACTAGGAGAAGTCAAGATATCTTCTTCTTTAGCGGTCATATACTTAATTTCAATTGTTTCTTTGTTATGGAGAGCATGGTTTTCTGCATAAAACTTACCTTCGGATGGGAGTTCCACCCACTCAGTAGGCATAGAAAACGACAGTCCGCCGGTTGCGCTGTCTTGAGCGATTGCGGCAGCAGGATCTCCGTCGCTTTGAGGACCTGTTTCGTCGCCAAGTCCCAAGCGATCAGAATTATTTCTAGACATTTAAACCTCTTATTATTGTGGTAAAGAAGGTGGGGTCACCTTTTTATTTACATCAAGAGTAGCATAATCGTAACGAACTGTTAAGGTTATTTCTACCATATCTTCATTGTCGTAGTTTAAATCTCCGAACTTTACGTCTTTAATCCAAGGATTAATTAAAGTCCATGTTTCGAGCACATGCTTATCGTTGCTGCTCTGACCTAACTGTTTCAATTTGATATGTCCACCCAGAGCATTCACAGCGGCAGCTTTAGTGATCGTGTGAGAAGCCGAACGCGAATCTGTAGGGGCATAGTAGCCTGATTGATTTAAAGCCTTCATAAGTGCGAAAGAAGCGTCATTAGGGTAAGAAGGATCAACCAAGGTAATATCGACTGAGTTCCACTCTACACGCCCTGGATACCAGAAAGTGTGATTAATAAACCTATGAGCTGTCTCGCCTACTTTAAAGCTGGGCTTATTAGCGCTGCGAGCATACCATTCTTGAAGTTCATCATTTTTCGTACCAAAAGACACGAGCCATCTAAATGTTCTTTTGGGGTCTACGGTTGCACCACCTTGTCCGCCCCAGAATCCTTGCTTTCCCATGTTGTGTTTTCTCCTCTATATTAAATAGGTGTTAAAAGTTTTTTAGTCCTCGAAAGCAGCGCCAGTATTCGTAATATTGAAATCAATGGCGATGTACTCAATGGCGCGTGCGGGCTTCAAGAATATTTTAGCGTATAAAATATTCCTATCGATCAGTTCTGGTGTCGTAGTAGAATCATCCAGAACAACTTTAAAGTCCGTTAAACCAAAATCAGTCTTAATACCTTCGAGGAAAGGGTTGACTGTAGCTAAGAAGCGATCCCAGGTGGCTTGAACATTCTGGTCGAAGAGAAGGTTGTTAGCCATGCGAGAGATTTGTTTCTTAACATAGATCATCAAGCGTCGGACGTTAATACGGTCTAAGGCTGAACGACTTACTTGTAAAGTTTTTTGTCCAAATATCACAATTCCTTCGGCAGGGAATGAAGCGATGGGATTAATATTAGCCTCATACAGCTTATCGCGCTGTTTAGAAGTTAATCTGTCTCTGACGCCGATCACTGGAATTCCTGCTGCGCCGTCTGTAAGACCACCGCGATTGAAACCAGCCGGTGCAAACCAAAGTTGAGTTCGTTGCTCCGAGCTAGAGAAAGTTCCGAGCGCCGCAATTGAAGGTGGAGCCCACAAAGTGCGATCATTGATAGTATCTCGGATCTGGACCCAAGGGAAGTAAGCGCAGGCATAACTCGAATTTAAGCCACGATTTTTTAGTTTAGAAATGGCTTGTTCTGGAGTATATCTCTGGGCTACATAGTTGTTCGTGCTTCCTGCATCAAACCCAGGCACATATACATCAGGCAGGTCGATGACAGAGAGTGCATCCCCACGGTCTTCGCAGATGCTAATCATGTAGTCGTTAAGCGCTGTATTGGTGATACCAGGCATTGCGGCGAGGTTATATTCCACCACTTCAGGATCTTGGATGGAGTCAAGGGCTTTCTTGACACTATAGTAAGCATAGCTCGTTGTTTCCGTAGCGGTGCTAGCCAGAGCGCTAGTATTATTGAATGGTTCTTTTTCATAAAGATCTAGACCATTTGCTCCACCTTGGAAAACCATTGTGAAGGAATCGTATCCTTCATCAAGGACGGATTGCCAAGAGCTAGAAATAGCCGTAATAGAGTCTCCTGTCGCACGGGAGCCGGATACATACAGGGCGTTAGGACTAATGTCTCCGCCAGTTCCACTACCCCCTTGTTTTGAAATGTCATCTAGAGTAAAAACCCAACTGTACTCTAGTGCCGAAGTTGAAGTGACCGTAAAGTCATCGACATCTTTAGGCTTTTGATATAAAACATCGGGAGTAGCTAGATTGTATGTTGCGTATCCAGCAGAACCCAGCGTAGTATCTACACCAAAGTAAGCGGAGTTAGGAGCCTGATTGCGTCCGTCCGAGCTACTAATGCGGAGATAAGTTCTTGGGAACTCTAACGTCCCAGTCAAGCCGAACACTGCTGTTGAAGTCGCGGTTCCGGCGCAGGTAGAATTATCGGTGCGAAAAATTGCAAGTTGATTCACCGCTTCGAGAGCGGGGTTGTTTGGAATCGTAGTAGCAGTAGATGCTTTTTGAGACATATAAACAGAAGCAGGAGATACGGAACCTGCGCCGCCGTTTGTCTGAGTGTTCCAAACATTAAAAACGTTACCACTGGCGAACTGAACACTTCTAAATCTAGTAGGTCCATAGCAACCAAAAGGCATTAATCTTTCGTCTGTAGTTTTATTTGCTACGTCGGCGTTCATTTCCACGCGGAAAAATTTAGAATTATTAGGATAGTCGCCATATTCAGTATAGCGAGCGTTAGTATTGTCCCATGTTTGATACTTGTCACCAATTACTTTGGCGATGTATTTAGGAGAATCGGGATTCAATGTGCAATTGTTAAATTGCTCCACTATTTGTACCGCCGAATCTAAATCATCAATTCTTCTCAACTGAATCGAAAAGGTTCCATAGGCATCTACTGTGTTGGTGGGAGGTTGAATATTAGCAATAGAGATCTTAAGATTTTTAATATCCCATTGACCTGTGTCTAGTGCGTGGAATTTAAACAACTGTTGCATTTTTTCAGGTGAAAAGGAGTTGGCAACGGGGCTCGTTAAGGTAGAGCCGTTAATAATTGCCAAGTCTTGAGAAATAACCCAACCAGTTTGCGCTGCTTGGGAAGCCTTTCTGTTGTCGGCTTTTTCGGAAGTGGCGTCGGAAAGCTTCAGCGGAAGAATAACGCCGATGGCACCAACTGTGGAAGCCTGACGTACTTTGTCTAGTTTAAAGCCTTCGTAATAATGGCGTTCGAATGTTTCCCCTAAGAAATAATTTTTTGTAGTACTCGATACCCGAGACCATGTTTTGGTGGGAGAGGTATTAAATACATTTCTAATGAACCTGTCAGAAGTTCTATCTAGGGAGAAGGTAAGTTTCTCTACTACATTCTGACTTTCGTCGAAAATTTCGCAAGTAAATGATTTCTCTCCAGAGATACTATTCATCACTGTTCCTACGCTGGAAGTGTGAGTAGCACCAGATGCGTCGTCGGTGGCGTCTGGATTAGCTCCAGCATAGGTTCCGGAAAGACCAATGTACCCTTTGTTAAAGTACCAAATAGCTGCCAAAGACCCGGTGGCTTCTGGTCCTGCTGTTAAGGATGTGCCATCCGTAATAAGATTGCTAGCTGAAGGCATGATAAACAAGCCATACGCGCCGCCGCCGTCTTCGGCAACGCCGTTGAATGTACCAGCAGTTTCTCTGGTGTACCAACCGGCTTCTCCGCCAGAGGCTTTATTCGGATCTTCATCTCCTAAGAGACGAACAAAAGTGATAGGGCTGTTATTCCGCAACCAAGCTTGAGCGGCGTAAACTGCATAAAGAGGGGCTGAATTATCGCCTGCTCTCCATGCATCTGTTTGAGTTCCTACTGAGGTTGGGTCGCCAAACACATTGACGAACTCAGCAAAAGAGTTAATTTGAACAGGTCGCAATCCGGGACCGCGTTGCGCTCGACCGATGATTACAGGACCTGCGGCAGTTTCAAGTTCGGGGAGTTGGGAATTATCGATTTCCGAAACAAATACCCCAGGCGAAACAAACTTATACTTTTTAACTGACATCTTCTATCTCTCCTATTGCGGTGTAAAAAATTAGGGTGAATGTAATTTCATTCTCTTATAAATAGTTAGTGAAAACACCAAAATACTTTTTAAGGTTTATAAAATCCTTTATCCCCAATGGGTTGTGGGATGTCGCCAAAAATAACGTGCTCGCGGGGAAATCTGACTTCTACTGCGTTCTGTCTTTTGACAATTTTTGGTGTTTCTTGGTTTTTGTCTTCTCCGATTAAATACCCCAATACTCTAATATTAATATCGGTGACAAATTTTCTTTCTTGATCTTGCAAATCATTAATTGTATTGTTGACAGCAAAATCTGATTCAATGAAAGCCTCATAAAGATGTCCATTTCGTTTCAACTGAAAGTAATTAATACCTCCAGGGAACGTTATGAAAGGAGTCATAATATCATTCATCTGTTGTTGATACTCTGTAGTAATCGACACGACATATTTGACATTAATATATACAGGAATAGGAATAGTATAAGTTTCATAAACAATTTTTTTATTCTGTTTTTTAGTTTTAAAATTGACTTGGTTATACAGTCTTTTTGAATTAGCATTCGCGAATTCTGCTGTTTTTTGCTGATTTACTCTCCTTGCTACAGTAATAGACCCTTTTTTAGGACCCGGATTGGGGGGGATATTACCAAAGACAGAGCCTTTGTCGGAAAGGTCTTTTGCAATGGAGTTACGTTCCAGCGTCATGATGGGATATATAATAGCTCCGGACTCGTCCCTTAACCCTTTGTGTTGTTTTATCTGCGCGGCGCGTTCGGCGGCGATCCATACCAAGGGGACTTTTTTCCACCCCTTGTTGGTTTGAGCACTAATATTCAACTCATTATTAATGTAGTCCATCAACGATGCGTCAATATCTTCGATAGTCGAGGGTGTCAACAATTCTTCTCTTACATGCGGATCATCATTCGGCATCGAAATTCCCCCTTCTGGACTTAATACAATGAGCAGAGATCTCTATACTTTTGCCCGCTTGACCGAAGATCTCTCTTGGTTCTTTGAGTGTGACTATTTCATAGTAGTCATCGTCATATAAAACAAAATCTCCTTCACGAACATAAAGATCTTGGTCTTCGGTCAACCTTCTTTTATGAAAATGAACAGTCATGGAATACTTTTTGTCTAGTCCATAGTTGGCTGTAGTTGTTTCTATACCGTCCCACTCTATTAACGCATAAACTCGGACAGGTGATAGAAAATTTTTATTTATTGCCTCGCCATAGACTGGATGGTAATTGGTATGCTCGGCGCTGATAGGATAATAAAGAACTTGTTGTCCAATGACTCGCTCGATGAGTTCGTCATTGACTTGCTTTACAAGATCTCGTTCTTTCTCGCCCAGAAATAACGGAGGAGGTGGCTGAATCGGTTGTTCCCACTTATCTTTTGGCACAAGTTATCCTCCTATCCTTGGTAAATCCCAACAGGAATTTTTTGCATTGTTTCTAGCGCATTTGTTGAGATGTTGTTTTGTTTCTCACTAAGTTTTTCGTATGTTAGCTCATCGAGAACAGTTTTGAGTTCTTCTCTAAGGGCTTCTTTCTCAGTTTGAGCTTGAGAGAGAAGGTCAGAGGCGTTTAAAGTAATGTCATTACCAGGGATTGGTATGGTGCCAAACTTACCTCGGATCTGACCAAGTGTTTCTTTAGAAATGGCTAAAGAAAAACGCCGAATCCATTGTTTACCAATGGAGTTAATACTATCGTAAGGAAGATTAGAGAACGGAAGCGTATTCATATTGTTGACGCCGCTCATTTTATCTTCTGCTCCGCCTGATTCTGACCAAGCATCTGCTTGGACTGTAAACTCTACCCAGTACTTCTTTGGGTCACTAGATTCTGGGGTTGGAAAGATTCTCAAACGATTGTTTTTAATTTCATATGAATATTGAGATGTCCTGGTGTACAAAGCGTCGTCATATGCCATAGCTTGAAGTTTGTTTTGCCATGTCGGCACTAATTCGAAGGTTGAGTCATCTGCATATTGTCCATAAGTAGACATGTTGCCCACTACATTCAGACCACCATAGTAACTATAGAATCTCCACATCGCATAAGGTGTTTTATAAAACACTTTTCGGATAGTAATCCTTTTGTTCCCCACTTTGTTGAAAAATGGCGATGAAGTTTCGGTTGCAGCCGACGAAGATATGATACTTTGAAGGTCATAATCTTGTTGATCTGCTATCGAGTCGAAGGAAGCAGAATAAATGGGCGTAGATCCCCCAATATCGGCTTCTGTAGACGTTCCTTTGCCTACTCTAAGGGCATATCCAAAAGAGAACTCCGGATACTGTAGAGAGGCAGTAATGCCCAGTAACGCGGAATCTGATGTTTGCTGTCCGTCTTGATCGAATGTACCTGTCGGAGCACCTAGAACATTTGGAAGAGTATTCTTTGCTTGGTGGATATTCACTAAATAAGAATATTCTAATACTGAATCCTCATAATGAGAATAAACGTCTTGTTCTGTAAGTTCAATATCAAGAACTGCGCCACCTAATTTACGGTAGACATAGGTAACTTGGTCTGATGCTCCAGATATGAAATTTGTATCATAAAGATCAGAACTAGAATCTACATATACCCCAAGCGCATAAATAGAGCCGGTGGCGGCAGTATCCGTGCTTCCTGTGGAAGGTAAAATAACCTTCGACATTTGACTTTTAGGGGTGAGGGTAGGGGGTGCCATTAATATTATTCTCCTATATCAGAGTAAATAGTATAGAAAACCACATAACGGTAAAAAACCACCTGTTTCTCATCAAGACTTATTTTCTAGTTTTCTTTGTCCCATGTCGAGTCGATGTTCTTTTAGTGGGTGCAACCCTATCAGAAGAAGTTTTTGTTTTCTTCGTGGGGGTAGTAGTTGTGGTTGTCCGCTCGGTCGGTGCAGGTGTTGTTGTCGTTTGCGTCGATGTAGGCGGCGTAGCGGTAGAAACCTTTTTAGTTACAATGGGTTCTGGCTTAATAATAGGCTCAGGTGTTGGTAAGTTTGTAACT